>PVBE012201709.1_pt1 | contig 46039 bp, 43 predicted proteins | sample 1631181 | NCBI WGS metagenome assembly PVBE01 (sample SAMN08397723, study PRJNA350692) | Marine metagenome, whole genome shotgun sequencing project. | isolation source: water | place: Pacific Ocean | collected 2012-04
CTGCACGGGTCGCATGAAGGGCGTCTTCGATCCGGGCCTTGCGCTCCTTCATTTCCGTCTCGGTCGCGGCGCCCACGTTAATCTGAGCGACCCCGCCGGCCAGCTTCGCCAGACGCTCCTGGAGCTTCTCGCGATCGTAGTCGGACGACGTGTTGTCGATCTGGATGCGGATCTGGTCAACGCGCGCCTTGATGTCGGCGGCCTTTCCAGAACCCTCGACGATCGTCGTGTTGTCTTTGTCGATGACGATCTTGCGAGCTCGCCCGAGGTCCTCCACCTGGATGTTCTCGAGCTTGATGCCGAGATCCTCCGAGACACAGCGACCGCCAGTGAGGATGGCGATATCCTCGAGCATCGCCTTGCGGCGCTCGCCGAAACCAGGAGCCTTGACCGCGGCAACGTTGAGCGTTCCGCGAATCTTGTTGACCACCAGAGTCGCCAGGGCCTCGCCCTCGACATCCTCGGCCAGGATCAACAGCGGGCGGCCGGCACGCGAGACCTGCTCGAGCAATGGCAGCAGGTCTTTCATGTTGGAGATCTTCTTCTCGTGGATGAGAATCTGCACATCCTCGAGAACGGTCTCCATGCGCTCCGGATCGGTGACGAAATAGGGCGAAAGGTAGCCGCGATCGAACTGCATGCCCTCTACGACTTCCAGCGTCGTCTCGAGCCCACGAGCTTCCTCGACGGTGATCACGCCATCCTTGCCGACCTTGTCCATGGCCTCGGCGATAATCTCGCCGATCTGCGCGTCGTTGTTCGCCGAGATCGTGCCCACCTGGGCAATCATGTCGCCTCTGACCGGCTTGGCGAGCTTCTCGAGGCTCGCCACCGCCAAGGTCACCGCCTTGTCGATACCGCGCTTCAGGGCCATCGGGTCGGCGCCGGCGGTAACGTTGCGAACGCCCTCACGGAAGATCGCCTGCGCCAGAACTGTCGCCGTGGTCGTACCGTCGCCGGCAACGTCAGACGTCTTGCTGGCGACCTCTTTGACGAGCTGCACACCCATGTTCTCGGTCGGCTCTCCGACCTCGAGCTCCTTGGCAACAGTCACCCCGTCCTTGGTGATGGTGGGCGATCCGAACTTCTTCTCCAACAAGACGTTGCGGCCCTTCGGCCCAAGCGTCACTTTGACGGCATCGGCGAGCTTGTTGACGCCGCGGAGAATCTCCTGCCGCGTCTGCTCGCCAAAGACAACCTGCTTGGCCATTGTGTCTCTCCTGTATTGAGTTCAGTGCGTGCGTTAGCCGACTACGCCGAGAATCTCGTCCTCGCGGACGATGAGATAGTCAACGCCATCGAGCTTGATCTCCGTGCCGCCATACTTGCCGACGAGCACCAAGTCACCGGCCGCAACCGCCATCTCCGCGTACGATCCGTCGTCGAGCCGTTTGCCTGGCCCGACGGCTACGATCTCGGCTTCCAACGGCTTCTCCTTGGCCGTGTCGGGAATGATGATGCCGCCGCGAACCTCCTCGGCCGCGTCCAAGCGACGCAGCAAGACGCGGTCGTACAAAGGACGCACGCCAACAGTCTTCTTCTTTGCCATGGAACTGTTCGCTCCTCGTGAAGTGATGGTTGCAGACACAGGTTGATGTCAGTCGGTCTGCTTGGAAGCGGGTCCGTGCGGGACTAGCACTTCGAAGTGGACTCCGCTAGCACTCTACTAATATGACTGCTAATCGTAGCCACGTCACCTGGGCGCGTCAAGCTCCCTAGCACCCGCGGCGCGGCGCTAGTTCCCCAGGAGAGGCCTTGTCGCCTTCCTTCAGAGAAGGCCGTGATGGTGGAGCTTGCGGCGCAGTGTGTTGCGATGGATTTCGAGAATCTCGGCGGCTCGACTCTGGTTGCCTTCGCAGACCGCCAACACCTCGCTGAGGAACTGGCGCTCGAGCTGCTCGTGGGCCTCCTGCAGCCGAATTCCTCTCCTCACCATATCGCCGACGAGGTCCTGTAGGCGGACCTTCAGCGTGGGGCTACGACTCATCCGCTGACGCTCAGGAGAAATCGGGCAACGGCGTGCCGGTGAGCACTTCGTATGCCTCGTGGTACTTGGCCGACGTTCTCTCCACGATCTCGTCGGGCAGCACCGGGCCGGGGGGCGTCCTGTCCCAGTCCAGTTGGGAAAGATAATTGCGCACGAACTCCTTATCGTAAGACGGCGGGCTGGCACCGGGTCGATACTCCGCCGCCGGCCAGAAGCGCGACGAATCGGGCGTGAGCGCCTCGTCGATGAGAATGAGCTCGTCGCCGACCAGCCCGAACTCGAACTTCGTGTCAGCGATGATGATGCCGCGCGACTCGGCGTATTCTGCCGCTTCCGAGTACAGCTGCAGCGATACTTCCTCCAATCGAGCCGTCCACTCTGCCCCGACGATCTCCGCCATCTGCGCTACGGAGACGTTCTCGTCGTGGCCTGAGTCGGCCTTCGTAGACGGCGTGAAGATCGGTTCCGGTAGACGCTCGGCCTGCTGGAGACCAGGCGGCAACTCGATGCCACAGACTTGACCGGTGCGTTGGTAATCGCGCCATCCGGACCCGATCAGGTACCCCCGCACGACACACTCGACATCGAATCGCTCGGCACGGCGCGCGTACATGCTGCGTCCGGCCAGCTGATCCGCATACGGCTGCAGCACCTCGGGAAACTCGTCCACCGAGGCGCTAATCAGATGGTTGTTCACTACGTGCTGCAACCGATCGAACCAGAAGCAGGACAATTGCGTCAGCACCGTGCCCTTCGCCGGCACTCCTCCGGGCAGCACCACATCGAAGGCCGAGATACGGTCGGTAGCCACCAGGAGCAGCTCGTCGCCGACCGCGTAAACGTCGCGCACCTTACCGCGATGGATCAGATCGACACCACCGAGCTCGGTTATCAGAAGTGGCTCGGCGGCGGGCGATGTGCTCATGTGATGTGACTCCCTACTTCGATGACCTGATTCAGTCCTATGCCGACGTCAACAGCGCGTCGGCTGCAGCCGCATCCGACACCTTGAAGACGCCGATCGCGACCCCGTCGTCCAGCGATACCGAGGCATAGAAGTACTCGATATTGATCTTGTTGTCCGACAGCAGGCGCGCGATCTGCGCCAGCTGTCCAGGATGGTTGTCCAAAGTCGCCACAAGCACCTCGATGCTCGTGTGGGCCACACCTTTTTCGCGGAACACCTCGCGGGCCCGAGATACATCATCTACCAGAAGCCGAACAGCCCCGTATTCGCCCGCCTCGGCAGTGGCCAACGCCAAGATGTTCACATCTGCCGCAGCCAGAGCTTCGCAGAAGTTCGCCAGTTCACCGGGCCGATTCTGCCACCCGACGGTAAGTTGTCGTGCAACGGCCATTTGCGTCTCCACGTAGGTGTGCTGCGAATCATCGTGATGATGACCGGTAGATACAGCGCTCGTCGATGGTGGTCAAGCACCAACGCTCAACTTAGTAGCCTGCAGCGGTCGATTTGTCCGGCGAGCCCGTGGCAACGAGCCCGCACCGGTTACTAGTAAGCGTACAGGCACCAGAGGGGTCGCCGTCCGCCTGGTCGGCGTTTCTTGGGGCCGACGACGCAGAACGCCGGAGCCTCCTTGCTGTTAGTGTCCCTTGCTTGGTCCTGAAGCCCCGTCGGCTCTTCTCGAACACTGCCAACCACATGCCCTTGACTCGTGATCTTGACCTCGCCGAGACCATCGCTCGCGAGGCCTCCGAAATCCTCATGCGCTACTACCGCGGTGACTATCGTGTCGACACCAAGGCCGGGGAGGAGCCTGTAACCGAGGCCGACCGCGCCGCCAACGAGCACATCGTCACCCGTCTGGAGGAACACTTCCCGGACGACGGCATCCTCGCCGAGGAGTCTGCCGACCCTGCAGCGATCCTCGGCAAGCGTCGCGTCTGGATGGTGGACCCCATGGACGGCACCAAGGAATTTACCCGTCACCTGGCCGAGTTCGCCGTGATGATCGGCCTGGTAGTTGACGGTAGGCCAGTGCTCGGCGTCGTTGCGCAGCCCGCCGAGGAGATTCTTTACCGCGGCATAGTCGGGCACGGTGCCGAGTGCGTGCGCCCGGATGGCGTCGAAACCATGCGCGTCGGAACGACCACCGAGCTCGCCGAGCTGACGTTGATATGCAGTCGCTCCCATCTCCCCGAAGTCGTCGCACGCATGAAGGACTATCTCGGTATCTCACGCATGCTTCAATCGGGCAGCGTCGGCCTGAAGATCGGCAAGATCGGCACCGGAGTCTGTGATCTGTACCTGCAGCCGGCCTCCGGCACGAAGCTCTGGGACGCCTGCGCCCCCGAAGCAATCCTGCACGCCGCTGGTGGCCGACTCACCGACTTCGACGGCCAGCCCATCGACTACGACCCGGCCGACATCGTCAACCGACGTGGCCTACTGGGCAGCAACGGCACCCGCCACGACGACTTGGTCCAGCGGCTGAACGGCTACTTCTAGGCCTCGGATCAGCAGCTGCAACCGGGCTGGGCGCGCTCGGCGACGGTACGGACTTGCGTCGCCTTCTAATTGGGTTACGATCAGGACCCAATTCGTGCCCACTTCCGCTTGCCCCATCATTGCCGATGCCCGATCGCGTAAGCATCAAGATTCCCCGGCCACTCTATAACCGGCTTCAGCGAGTCATCGACGGGTCGGGCTTCAGCTCGGCCACCGACTTCATCGTCTTCGTCCTGCGCGACCTGGTCGGGAGCCTAGAGCCGGAGCCGTCGTCGTCGGATCTCAGTCAGGATGAGCTCGTGGCAATCCGCAAGAAGCTAGAAAACCTCGGATACCTCTAATGATCAAAGCTCACGGCGGACGCCTCGTCGACCGCTTCGCGTCCGCTAGCGAACACACCCGATGGCACGAGCGGATCGACAAGCTCCCTGTTGTCACCATGAACCGCCGGGAAACCTCCGATCTAGAGATGATCGCCACCGGCGCTATGAGCCCCCTCGAGGGGTTCATGGGACGCGAGGACTACGATCACGTATGCGCCCATGGCCGCCTGTCAGGCGGTCTCCCCTGGACGATACCGATCACCCTGTCGGTTGATTCGGCGACCGCTAGCGGCCTGGGGATCGGCGATCCGGTGGCGTTGCAGGGGCCCGACGGCACGACGCACGGCGTGCTGGAGTTGGCCGACATCTACCGGCCCGACAAGGATCACGAGGCTCTCAAGGTTCTGCAGACGAACGACGGCGCACATCCCGGAGTCGCTTATCTGCGGTCGAGCGGTGACACCTACTTGGGCGGGACGATCACCCTGCTCGAACGCCCGCATCACTCCAGCTTTGAAAGCTCACGGCTGGACCCCCGCGAAACCAGGGTGTTGTTCAAAGCCAAGGGCTGGGACAGCGTCGCCGCCTTCCAGACTAGAAATCCGATCCATCGTGCCCACGAATATCTGCAGAAATGTGCCCTCGAACTGGTCGACGCGCTGTTGATTCATCCGATCATGGGTGAGACGAAGTCGGACGACATCCCGGCGGACGTGCGGCTCGAGTGTTATCAGACACTGCTAAACAACTACTACCCGAAGGCACGCGTTGCACTGTCGATTCTGCCGGCAGCGATGCGCTACGCCGGACCTCACGAGGCGATCTTTCACGCCATCGTCAGAAAAAACTACGGCTGCACCCACTTCATCGTCGGCCGCGACCACGCCGGGGTGGGTGGCTACTACGGCACCTACGATGCGCACACCATCTTCGAGGAGTTCGAAGCGCTCGAGATCGGTATCACGCCGCTCTTCTTCGATCACGCCTTCTACTGCCACAGCTGCAAGAACATGGCATCCCAAAAAACGTGCCCGCACGACAAGGAACAGCACGTGTTCCTCAGCGGCACCAAGATCCGCGACATGCTAGCTCGCGGTGAGGAACTGCCGGAGGAGTTCACGCGGCCGGAAGTAGCGGAGATCTTGCGCCGTCACTATCAAGCATCGACTGCCGCCGCCGCGGTCTGACCGGTTATTGAGGATAGCGGCGAGGTCGCGTCGACAAGCCTGCTGCTATCAATGCATCAAAAGGAGTTCGCTCAGATGAAAGGCTTCACGCTCTGGTTCACAGGGCTCTCGGGATCCGGAAAGTCAACGCTGGCTACAGCGCTCGAAGGGGTCCTGCTCGAACGTGGCCTGCGGGTCGAGATCCTCGACGGCGACGAGGTGCGGACCAACCTGTCCAAGGGGCTCGGCTTCTCGAAGGAGGATCGCGATACCAACATCCGCCGCATCGGCTACGTCTGCAACCTGCTGAGCCGCAATGGAGTTGCGGCGGTCTCTGCGGCCATCTCGCCGTACCGTGAAATCCGCGATGAGTTGCGTGGAGCGATAGAAAACTTCGTCGAGGTCTACGCCCGCTGCAGCATCGAGGAGCTGGCTCGACGGGATCCCAAGGGGCTGTACAAACGCGCCCTGGCAGGCGAGATCCCCAACTTCACCGGCGTTTCCGATCCTTACGAAGAGCCGGTCAACCCCGAGATTGTCTGCGACACGGAGGTGGAGACACTCCAGCAGAGTCTGGACAGGATCACTCGAAGCCTCGAGCTCATGGGGTACATTCCGCCTGCTGAGGACAACCACACGAGCCCGGAGCAAGAAGAGGCGATCCGTGCACGATTGGAATCGCTGGGGTATCTCTGAGCGCTCGTAGGGAGAACCCATGTCGCGCCGCAAGCGACTCTGCCTGATCGGGCTCGACGGAGTCCCGGAACACCTGCTGCGACGCCTCGCCGACGAGGGGGTCATGCCGCGCGTGGCGGAGCGCATCGCTGGCGCCCACCTCCGCCCGATGCGCGCTTCCCTACCGGAGATCTCGTCGGTGAGCTGGTCAAGCTTCATGACCGGGGCCGACCCGGGTGAGCACGGGATCTACGGGTTCACGGATATCGAACCGCAGAGCTACGCACTCACCTTCCCGAGCTTCGCCGACGTAACCGTACCAACGCTGTGGGATCGCCTTGGCCGCCGCGGCGTGACTTCTGTGGTGCTGAATCAGCCGGCCACGTATCCGGCGCGCTCGATTCCCGGCGTCATGGTCTCGGGTTTCGTTGCCGTCGACCTGAGCCGTTCCGTGAAGCCGTTGCGTTGGTTGGGGCCGTTGCGCCGCATGAACTACCGCATCGATATTGATACGGCGCGCAGCCGCCAGGACCACGATTGGCTCATGCGCGACCTGCGGCAGACGCTGCAGACCCGCCGCGAGGCAGTAATGACGCTCTGGGAGGAAGTCGACTGGCGCTTCTTCCAGGTGGTGGTTACCGGGACGGACCGCCTGTATCACTACTTGTGGGACGCCCTCGAAGACAGCCGACATCCACGCCACCAGGAAGCGCTCGACTACCACCATGACGTTGACACGCTGGTGGGTGAGATCTGGGATCGATTTGCCGCCGAAGAGACCGATCCGCAGTCATGCTTCTGGATGCTCTCAGACCATGGTTTCTGTGCCATCCGCCAGGAAGTGCAGCTGAACGCCGCTCTGAAGGAACTGGGCTATCTGACCCTCGATGAGGAGTCGCCCTCCGATCTGACATCACTCACACCGACGAGCCGAGCTTTCGCGCTCGATCCGGGACGGATCTACCTGAATCGGACCGGTCGGTTCGGTCGTGGCAGCGTCGCCGAGAGCGATGCTGCGACGCTCAGGACGGAGATCGCCGACGCCCTCAAACAGCTACGGTATGATGGGCAGCGAGTCGTCCGCGACGTGTTCGATGCTGCGGACATCTACGATGAGGGGCCCTGCTTCGCACGTGGTCCCGACCTTGTCGCACTGGCTTTCCCGGGGTTTGACCTGAAGGCGTCCCCGGCGGCCAGTGAGGTATTCGGACGCAGCGATCTGGTGGGCATGCACACGTACGATGACGCCTTCCTGTTGACACCTCGGCCAATCGAAGGCGACCTCTGGATCGGCGAGATCGCCGCCCACCTCGAACGGGAGTACGACGAGTGAGCATGCGGTTCTGGTTTGGCTCGCGACTGGCGCTGATCTTCCTGGCGGCGCTGGCCGTGCTGGCAACCCCGCATGCGGCCGATGCCTATGTCGGCCCGGGAGCCGGCTTCGCATTCATCAGCAGTTTCTTGGTGCTGTTCTCGACCATTGTGGCAGTCATGGCCTCGCTGCTGATCTGGCCGTTCCGTACCCTGTGGCGCGCCATCACACGCCGCACCAAGGTAGCGCCGAAGATCCGGCGCTTCATCGTGGTCGGGTTCGATGGACAGGATCCACAGCTGACCGACCGCTTCATGGCCGAAGGCAAGCTACCGAACTTCAAGAAGCTCGCCGACATGGGCTGCTACAAACCGCTGCAGACGACATTCCCTTCGATCTCTCCGGTCGCGTGGTCGTCGTTTTCGACAGGCTCCCACCCGGCGCGACACAACATCTACGACTTTCTCGACCGCGACCGACGCACCTACCTGCCGGTGCTGTCGTCGACCAAGATCGGTTCGGTCGATCGATTCCTGAAGCTGGGGCCGTTTCGCATTCCGCTCGAGAAGCCGGAGCTACGGCTGCTGCGCAAATCCAAGCCGTTTTGGAGCATCCTCGGCGAGCACAACATCTGGAGCACCGTGCTTCGTGTGCCGATCACCTTCCCGCCTGACCGTTTCTACGGCGCCCAGCTGTCGGCGATGTGCGTTCCCGACCTTCTCGGAACGCAGGGCACGTTCTTGCTCTTCACGACCCGGCCGGAGAGCACGAGGTTCAAGGAGGGTGGGCAGCGGGTCCCGGTGACAATGGAAGGTGACAAGGTCACCGGAACCTTGGAAGGACCCGAAAACATCCTGCGTAAGGGCAGCCCACCGCTGGAGATACCTATCGTCGCCGAGCTCGACCGTGGCAACAGCCGCGCCCACGTCGCATTCGGATCCGAGAGCGTCGACCTGACCCTCGGCGAGCTGTCCGACTGGGTTCCGTTGACCTTCCCAGCGGCGCCTGGCGTCAAGGTTCGCGGCATAGGGCGCGTCATGATGACCGAGATGAACGGTGACTTCTCCATGTACATGACACCGATCGCGCTCGACCCGGAGCGCCCGGCCATGCCGATCTCGCACCCTGACTACTACGCCGTGTACCTCGCCAAGATGCAGGGAAAGTACTCGACGTTGGGGCTTGCCGAAGATACCTGGGCATTGAACGAAAAGGTGATTGAAGATCGTCACTTCAAGGAGCTCACCTTCGACATCGACAGCGAGCGCAAGGACATGTTCTTCGCGGCGATGGAACGCCTGCGCCGCGGCTGCATGGTCTGTGTTTTCGATGCCACTGACCGCATTCAGCACATGTTCTGGCGGTACATTGAAGAGGGACATCCGGCCGACGATGGCAGCCAGAACGATTGCCGCGACACCATCGAGGAGCTGTATGTGCGCAACGACGCGCTGGTCGGTGAGCTACTCGAGAAGATCACCGACGATGACCTGCTCATGGTGCTGTCGGATCATGGCTTTACCTCGTTCCGGCGTGGCGTGAACCTCAACCGGTGGCTCCTCGACAACGGTTACCTGACCCTCAAGGACGGCGCTGACGGCACGGACGAGTGGCTCAGGGAGGTCGACTGGTCGCGCACCAAGGCCTACTGCCTGGGGTTGTCCGGCATGTTCTTCAACATCAAGGGGCGAGAGTCTCAGGGGATCGTAGAGCGCTCCGACGTCGATGCCCTAAAGGCCGAGATCGGCGCCCAGCTCAAGGGGCTTCGCGACGAGGACAACGACGAGGTGGCGATCGTCGAGGCATTCGACAGCGCCGAGCTCTACCGGGGCCCGTATCTGGAGAACGCGCCCGAGTTCATCATCGGGTACAACCGCGGCTACCGTACTTCCTGGGACTGCGCTACCGGAGTCGTCGAGGCCCCACTATTCGAAGACAACGTCAAGGCCTGGAGTGGCGATCACTGCGTCGATCCGCGCCTCGTACCGGGCGTGTTGTTCTGCAATCGTGCCATCGACATCGACGAACCGGCGCTCATCGATATCGCCCCGACGGCGCTACAGCAGTTCGGCGTCTCGCCTCCCAAGTACATGGACGGCCGCCCGCTCTTCGACGAAGCTGCCAAGACCGAGTCGGCGGGGTCTTGAGCGTGCGCGCCAGCCGGGTTCCGATGCGTTGCGTGTCGCTGTGTGCGCTGCTAGCCGCCGCTGCGATCAGCGCCTGCAGCGGCGGCTCAGGATCAACAGCCCCCAATGTCATTGTCCTGGGCATTGACGGCCTCGACTACAACCTGACCCGGGAGCTCATCGAGGCCGGCCGCCTGCCGAACTTCAAGCGGCTCATGGACTCGGGTAGCTTCGGACCTTTGGAGACCGCGGTAACGCCGCAAAGTCCGGTCGCCTGGTCAAACTTCATCACCGGTATGGACTCCGGCGGTCACGGGATCTTCGACTTCCTGCATCGTGACCTGGAGCGCGAGCCGCCGTTGCCCTTCGGTTGGCCCTACCAGTCGATGACCAAGGAAACACCCGTCGGTCGGTCGTTGACGCTTGGCGGCTGGTATTTCCCGCTTAGCGGCGGCAACATCCAGCTGGCGCGGTACGGCACACCGTTTTGGCAGCACCTCGCGGACGCCGGAATCAGCAGCACCCTCGTGCGCATGCCGGCCAACTTTCCGCCGGTCGGAATAGGCGACCGAGAGCTTTCGGGCATGGGCACCCCGGACCTCGGCGGTACGCCCGGGGAGTTCACGTTCTTCTCCACCGATCGCCGTCAATTCATGAAGTCAGACGTTTCGGGAGGGCACATCTATCCGGCCGACATCATCGACGGTGTGTTCAACGGAACGCTATACGCCCTCACCGACAACCCCTTCACGGTCGAGGAAGCCGACGCTGTCGGAGCGGACTTCGAGGTATTCATCGACCCAGACAACCCGGTGGCGAAGATCGTCATCGGCGATCAAGAGCTCATCCTTCAAGAGGGCGAGTGGAGCCCCTGGGTGAGCGCCGACTTCGAGCTCGTGCCCTATGTCATGTCGATCTCCGGTGCCGTGCGGTTCTATCTCAAGTCGGTTCGCGGGGACTTCGGACTGTACGTTACGCCGATCCAGATCGACCCACTCAACCCGGGCTCGGCAATCTCCCACCCCGATTCTTTCGCCACCGAATTGGGCAACGCTACAGGTCGCTACTACACGCAGGAAATGCCTCAGGACACCAAGGCGATCCAATGGGGCGTATTCGACATCGACGAGTTCCTGACTCAGGCAGCCCTCACCCGTGCCGAGACAACAGCTCAGTACAAGCATCTGCTCGAGAGCTGGAGCGGTGGCTTCCTGTTCTCCTACTTCGGCAGCGTCGACCAAGTGTCGCACGTGATGTGGGGCTTGACGCGCGATCCGGATCACCCAGCGTACGTTGCCGAAACCCACGACCCGTACTCCGAGGTAGTTCCGAGTCTCTACGCAGAGTTCGATGATCTGGTCGGCTATACCCTGGATCGGATGTCCGACGACACCTTGTTGGTCATCATGTCGGATCACGGGTTCGGCAGCTGGCGCCGTTCGTTCAACCTCAATACGTGGCTGCACAAGAACGGGTACATGGCACTTCAGCGACGCACACGCCTGCCCATCCGAGAGTTCTTCACCGGCGTCGACTGGGGCACGACGCAGGCATACAGCGTCGGAATCAGCGCGCTGTACCTCAACCTACGGGGTCGCGAGCCACAAGGTACGGTAGCGCCCGGCGACCGCGACGAGCTGCTGCTCCAGCTCGAACGTGACCTGTTGGCAACGGTCGATCCGCTCACTGGTGAGCCAACTGTCACGCGGGTGTTCCTTCGCGAGCGGGACTTCCACGACCGCGGCAACCTGGAGATCGGGCCGGACATCATCGTCGGATTCGCGCCTGGCGTGCGCGGCTCCGGAAACAGCGCCCTTGGCGGCCTGACGGCAGAAATCCTCAAAGACAACACCGACGATTGGTCGGGCAGTCACATCTGGGACCCGTCAGCGGTTCCGGGAGTGCTGTTGACCAGCCGCGCTCTGAAACGGCCGGCGTCGTCCTTGCAGAACCTGGCCGCGGCCCTGCTCACCGAGTACGGCATCGACGGCTTCCCGGATGGCAGCACTCCCGTGACGATTGCAACGAACTAAGACATAGCCCCCCAGGCAGGAGACCAAGAATGTTCGGAGGCGGGAAGATCAAGCTCGACACTGGCTTGCTCGACCGGGTCAGGAAGTATGCCGATATAGCTGGCTACTCCTCGGTCGAGGAGTTCATCACCTACGCGCTCGAGAAGGAGCTCGCCGTCCTCGAGGAGGCCGACTCCGAGGAAGAGATCCGCAAGAAGCTACAAGGCCTCGGCTACATTTCCTGACCTGACAGCGAACTCGACACGATGAACTTCATTCTCGGTGCTTTAAACGGGCTACTGCGTCCCCTCTTCGATCTGATGCTGCTGCCCTTCCGGCAGCTTCACCCGATGGTCGGGCTCACCGTGGTGTCTCTGGGCTGCGCCGTGCTCATGCTCCTCGGATACCGGGCTACCTCCAACCAGGAGGCCATTGAGGGCGTGAAGCGCAAGATCGCTGCCGGGCTCTTCGAGATCCGCCTGTTCAACGACGACATCGTCGCGATCTTGCGAGCTCAGGGCGGCATTCTGCGCAACAACCTGACCTATCTAGGGCTCAACCTGGTGCCGATGGTTTTCATGATGGTGCCGTTCGTGCTGGTCATCGCGCAGCTGCAATTCCACTATGGGTATCACGGGTTGGCCGTAGGGGAACAAACCGTTTTACAGGTGAACCTCGCCGATGGGGTGAACGTCGGCACCTCCCCGGAGGCAACCGTCAACTTGCCCGCCGGTCTGCGGCTGGATAGCCCAAGGGTGTGGATACCGGCGCGAAATCAGCTGGCCTGGCGGCTGGTGGCGGACGCCGTGGGTGATTTCGAGGTCGAGATCGAGGTCGCCGGCCAGCGCCTCACCAAGCGGGTCGTGGTGTCGGATGCCGTCGTACGTCGATCGCCGTATCGGCTCGCCCCCGGCTTTGTGAATCTGCTGCTGTACCCGGCCGAGCCTCCCCTACCTGGCGATGGCGCGGTCACCCAAGTCGACGTCATCTACCCGACACGCGAGGTCGGTCTATTCGGCTTCGAGACCGACTGGATGATCGTCTTCTTCCTCTTGACGATCGTCCTCGCCTTCGGCCTCAAGGGACGCTTCGGGGTGACCATCTAGGGCCCGGAAGCAGCCCTATTGCAGGTACCCGAGGTCACGCAGGCGCGCGATCTCTTCCGGCGAGACGGCTTGCGCCTCGTGCTCGCTCGGCATGTTCTCCAACAACGACGCCAGCACGTCGCGCATCTGGTCTCGCCGATCGGCGAGCTCGGGCGCGGCGATCATGTTCACGAGCTCGTACGGGTCGGCGCGTAGGTCGTAGAACTCGTCGTCACCCTCGGCATAAAGCAGATACTTGTACTCGATATCCTGAAGCGCGTAGCGCTCTCCGGGCTCGTAGTTGCTGCGTTGCTGCCGCCGCATTGAAGCGTCGCCGTAATAGCTGCGCTCAGCGAAGGCGAACCATCCGGCATCGCGCGGGCGCCCGCCACTCAGATACTGGCTGAGCGACTGGCCCTGCATCGGCATGATCTGGCTTGGCGTCAACTCGAAGATCGTCGCGATTGTTGGCAACACGTCGACATGCTGAACGACGCGTTCGTGCACCTGCACTCCAGCTTCGCCGTCGGCGCGCCAGAACAGCAGCGGAACCCAGAGCTGGGCGTTGTAGATCTGCTTGGAATGCCCGAACCAATCGTGCGCACCGAGCCCTTGGCCATGATCCGAGGTGACGACCCAAAGCGCCTCGTCATTCAGTCCATTGGCGCCCAGATGCTCGAACAAGCGCGCCAGCTGCCGGTCGGCATAGACGATCTCCGCGTCGTAGGCGGCCACAGCCTGACGTGCGCTGCTCTTTTCGTCGTCGGCCGGAATGCCACGACTTTCCAGCAAATCACGATAGGCCTGTTCACCGTATGCGGCGATCATCTCCTCGACCTCTTCGAGAACCTCGGCCGGCGGCAGGAGGGGCTTGTGGGGATCATAAACGTGGACCCATAGGAAGAACTTGTCGCGACCGTTGGCAACCATCTCGTCAACCCAGGCGAGCGCGCGGTCGACGGTCTCACCGGCGGCGCGGTACTGCTTGCGGCCTCCGTCCAGGTCAGGGTCGGCTCGGTGCTGATCCCATACCTGAAAACCCTGGCCGACGTTGCCTCCGAGCGGCGCGTCGGTACTCACGAACGCCGCCGTGCTATACCCGGCCGCACGCAGCAATTCCGCCATCGTCTCGAACTCGTCGTCGAGCACCAGCCCGTTGTTCTGAACCCGATGTTGGACTGGATACAACGACGTGAATAGCGAAGAATGCGACGGCTTGGTGGTAGCCGAGTGAGCATAGGCTCGCGTGAACGACGTCCCTTCCGCGGCCAACCGGTCCAGGAACGACGTCGTAGCAATCGGATAGTCGAAGCTCGACATATGGTCGGCGCGCAGGGTGTCGACGGTGATCAGCACCAATCGCTGCGGTACCCCAGCGTCCGTCGCCGTCATTGAACACGCTACGCCGAGCACGGAAAGCGCGAGTGCCGTGATGCAGATGCCGCGTCTCATTCTTCGTCCTGGCCGAAGCTCATCGACTCGCTGGAGTTGAGGTAGACATACAATACTGCCGCCAGCACACCGCCGAGCAGCGGACCAACCCAGTATACGTAGTGAGCACTCCAAAACCCGGCTGCCAGGGCCGGGCCGAAGGCGCGCGCGGGGTTGAGGGCGGCGCCGGTCAAGGGGCCACCGACGAGCACGGCGGCGGCCAATGTGGCGCCAATCACTAGCCCATGTACATGTCGCGGAGCGCGCGGGTCGGCTGCCATCTGCAGGATCACGAACACCAATACCAGCGTCAGTATCATCTCCACGAATACACCCGTACCGGCCTCCACACCGGGTCCTAGCGCTGGCGCGCCGAGGTGTACCGGATCCCACACGTCGGCTCCGAAGGTCGCCGCCAGCATCAGTCCGGCAACCACGGCCCCCGCCAGCTGTGCACCGATGTGAGCCAAAGCCCGTGGCGGATCAATGGCTCGCACGAGTAGCGCGCCCAACGTTACCGCCGGGTTGACATGCGCGCCTGAGACGTGCCCGAGTGCACTGACGATGGCCGCCAACGTCAATCCGTGGGCCAATGCGATACCGGTGACGCCGACCTGACCGCCGCTGTAAGAGTCGGTGCAAACGGCCGCCGCCCCCATGAAGGTCAGGACGAAGGTCCCGAAACCTTCCGCAACCGTAGAGATCGCGAGCTCGTGGCCCATTCGAGCTCCGAGCAAACGACGCCAGTTCACGTCCATTGGCTGTCCACTTGCAGGGATTAGCGAGCGCCGCTGACACCCATCGGCTCAGCGGGGCTTTGCAGTTCCACCCTCGAGCCGTCAGCGTAGAGGGCGGCCGCACCGGCGCCGCTAATCTCGAGCGCTGACGGTCGGCCATTGTAGACGGAGGCGAGCATACCTGTGTCGATCATGAACAGCCGCCCGTTGAAGCGCGAGCTGATGCCATCGACGACTGGTGAGTGTCCGACAACGATCGCCCGTGCCTGTAGCGCACCCAGGGTAGCTTCGAGCACTGCCGCATTGTCCGGGTCGGACAATGCCTCGAGCCCACGAAACCAAAGAGGGCCGCGCTCAGCCAGTACGTACCATTGCTGAATACGAAACAGGCTTTCATACCAGGCTCGCCTGGCATCTTGGGAGTCGCCACTGGCGCCCGAAAGCTCCGGTAGACCGGTCTTGGTGGAGTCGAACCACTCGAGCCCACCGGTCTGCTGAGCCGCCCCCCGAACGACATCTCTCAACTCACTGAAAGAGGTCACCAGACGGCTGTCCAGCAAGTCCTCGCGATATGCGTCGATGGCGCTGATCTCGTCGGCAACTCGCTGGTTCAGAGCCTCGAGCCCACGTGGGGCTTGCTCGGGCGCCACGCCGGCATGCATGAAGACGATACCGTCGATCTCGGCAGCCAACGGCAGAGTCCTGAGCCAGGCGCCGTACTGCCCGCTCGGTCCGACGGCGCGCACATAAGCGACGCGGTCGGCAGATGTGGTCTCCTGCCAGCTATTGCGCAACTCGCGACGACGCCGTGACGACATCCGGCCCGTGTCTGTAGCCTCGATGACCCGTTGCAGCTCGTCCCACGCACTGTCGAGAACGTCCCCCTCATCGTCATCGGAGAAGGCCGCCATCTGCTCGTCGGTCGCGTCACGAAACTCACCGATCAGGTTCATGACCTCGTGGTTGCCCAACAGTACGATCACCTCGCCGCCGGCGTCGGGGGCCTCCGCCTGGAGTCGCATCAGCAGATCCATTACTTGCCGCACGCCGGCGCCTCGATCCATGAAGTCGCCCGTCTGCACGAACACGGTATCGCCGCCGCTCCACTTCATGTCGCCGTCAACGATGCCGGCCGCTCGAAGCACCGATACCAGCTCATCGTAGGCGCCGTGTATGTCGCCGACTGCGACGATGCGACGCACCGAGGCACCCTGCGCCTCGATCGACGCGCTCGCTGGAGACGCCGGGATCGCACCCAGCGCCGATGCCATCAGCATGGCAAGGCCAAAAGCCACAGCGACGGTCATTGCTCGCGTCAGCACTAGTCGGGGCATGGGGTCGATCTCCTACGCTAGGACCTGGAGAGAGTTTCCGGAGTTCATGATATGCCGATTTGCTCGCACGGGGGCGGTGTCACCGGCCGCCCGACCGCCACAAGCGACCGCTCGGTGGTCGGCTCGTACCGACCGCGATCCGCGCGCCGAGGCAACGCTTGCCGAGCGGATACCATGGCCCAGTGAACGCCCTAATTCAAATCGAAAAGCTGGTAAAAGACTACGCGGGACATCGCGCTGTTGACGGCCTGACGGTGACCGTGGCCGCTGGCGAGATTCTCGGTCTCGTGGGACCGAACGGTGCCGGCAAGACCACCACGCTTAGATGCCTGGCCGGGATCATACCGGCGACCTCCGGGCAAATCCGCATCGGCGGACACGACCTGATGGAAGCGCCCGTCGAGGCACGGCGAGCGTTGGCCTTCGTTCCCGACGAGCCGCATCTGTTCGACCATCTGACGGTCTCCGATCATCTCGCGCTGTTCGCTCGTCTGTACGAAGTTGCCGACCACGGCACGCGTGCCGAGCAGCTGCTGCGCGACAACGAGTTGTGGGATCGTCGCCATGCCTTTCCCGGCGAGCTGTCGCGCGGCATGAAGCAAAAGCTTCTGCTGTCGTGTGCGCTGTTGCACTCACCGAAGGTGCTGGTCCTCGACGAGCCGCTCACCGGGCTCGACCCGGCAGCGATGCGGCGCACCAAACGCACCATCAGCGCCACGGCGGCAGCGGGGGCTGCCGTGGTGGCCTCGTCACACATGTTGCACTTGGTGGAAGAGATCTGCGGCCGCATCCTGATCATCAGCAACGGCCGCTGTGCGGTCGTCGGCACACTCGATGAGATCCGCGCCACTGTTCCCGATCTCTCAGGCGATGCCGACCTGGAGGAGATCTTCCTGCGCGCTACCGAGCTGGATGGCGCCACTTGACGCAAGCGCTCCTCTTTCTGCTGGTGCGCTCCGTCCGAGGGCGTCTCGTTCAGGCGCTGCGTCGACTTCGCGAGCCACGCTACCTAGTCGGGTTCCTCATCGGCACCGGGTGGGCGGCGTCTTGGTTGTCCGGCGTGTTCGGGAGATCGCCGGTAGGTTTCGATTTCTCCGGGGATGTGCAGTTCGGAATGCCGGTCGAGGCGTTGGACTCGCTCGCCGGCCCCTTCGGCAGGGCCTTGCAGCTCGGCCTCGCGCTGCTGCTTGCCGCCGGGGTCACCCTATGGTGGCTGCTGCCCTTCGGGGGCAATGCGCTGCAATTCACCGAGTCCGAGTTGCACCTGCTGCTGCCCGCGCCAGTGAAGCGCCGTCGCCTGATCCAGTACGGAATCCTGCGGAGCCAGCCGGGAGTGCTCCTCGGAGTAGCAATCATCACCTTCTTCTGGCGGCCGCGCGGCATCGGCAGTGCTGTGGCCACGTTCGTCGCGATCTGGATCTTCATGAGCATCTGGGACCTACACTCCAAGGGGCGCGGACTGTGGCTGGCGCAATTGGCCGAGATGCCGAGCGCTGCGGCGTGGCGGCGGCGGCTCTTGCTGGCGCTCGTACTGCTGGGATGGTGGTTTCTTCTCATCACCGGCCTGAATGCGGTCTTCGTGGAGGCGATCGCTGGCTCAGCCGCGCCGCCGCTTCAGGGCGACAGCCTGGACAGACTCGTCGAGATAGCCTCCCGGCACGCTCACAGCGCCTGGTCCGGGACTCTGGGTTGGGCGCTTGCCCTATTCCTGTGGCTCATCGCTCCGGCCTTCGTCGGCCTGCGGGCATCGACGCCCGCCGAATTCCTCGCTGCCTGGGCAATCCCGTCGTTGTTGCTCTGGATCCACAACGAATGGGTGGTGCGCGGCCAGGGGCGCTTCGAAGAAGCGGCCCTTGAACACGCGCGGCACCGCAATCGCCAGGCTGATCCGGCTTCCCGCTTGTGGCGCCAATCGCAACGCCGTCGTCGATGGCTACCTTTCCCTCTGGCGCCGCGCGGCACGCCCGAGATGGCCATCGTGTGGAAGAACGTCATACTCGTGCAACGGCTACCGTTGCGGACACTACTAGCCGGCGCTAGCCCCTGATCGCGATGCTCGTCGCGGCGTTCTCCATCGGCTTTCTACCGGCGCGTTGGGTCGGCGTGTTGCAGATCGGCGGCGCCGCGTTGATGCTCTTTCCCCCTCTGTTCTCCCCCCGTACCTTGCGCAATGATCTGCGTACCGACCTGCTCAAGGTCGAGATGATCCGCCCCTGGCCAGTGGCGGGCGCGCGGATGTTTCTGGCTCAGGTCGCCGCACCGCTTATCCTGATCGGCATACGCATCGGCTTCGGTGCCCTCTTGCTCATCAGTGTCGACACGGCCCTCGAGATGGGATGGATCGACGTCGGCGGCGGCAGCGGGTTCGCCGACACCCTGGGATTGGCGTACGTGGGCGGCAAGGCAGATCTGGCATCCTGGCTCGGCGTCTCGCCGCTGCTACTCACACCGCTGGCCGTCTTCGGCGTGCTGCCGCTCAGCGTCGCAGTTGCACTGCTGTCGGCCGGACTCGAGAACCTCGCGGTACTGACATTCCCCGGTTGGGTGCCATTAGGCATGAACAGGAAGCAGGCAGCCGCTAGCTTCGGCCACAACCTGCTGGTGTTCATGGAGCTGTCGATCGCGCTGTTCTTTGGACTGGTACCGGGCGCACTGGTGATCGGCGCCGCCCTCGTGGCACAGATCTGGCTCTGGGAGATCCCACTCAACGCCTGGGAGCTTCCCCTACTCGGAATCGCCGGCGCTATGCCGATTATCGCAGTCGTTGTTGCGATCGCGGTGGTTGGGGGTAGTCTCTGGGAGCGGTTCGATCCTTCCGAGGAAGTCCTGGCCGGTAGCATCTGAGGCTCCCTTGCCGGCCTTGTTCAGCAACGCGCCCTGATCGGAGGTACCCATGGGCAACGTACTCGCGCTCGACCAGGGAACTACCAGCAGCCGCGCCGTTGTCTTCGACGTCGACGGCAACGCGCTAGGCCAGGCGCAACGGGAGTTCGGGCAGATCTTCCCGCGCCCGGGGTGGGTCGAGCACGACGCCTCGGAGATATGGCAAACGCAGCTGGCGGTGGCCCGAGACGCTCTCACGGCGGCCGGGTTGGTGGCCGGCGACATCACGGCGATCGGTATTACCAACCAGCGTGAGACCACCGTGCTGTGGGACCGTAATACCGGCGCACCGATCCATAACGCCATCGTCTGGCAGGATCGACGGACGGCAGAGCGATGCGATGAGCTACGACGCGGGCCGACGTCGTCGCTGTTTCGGGAACGAACGGGCCTGCAGATCGACCCCTACTTCTCGGGCACGAAAGTGGCATGGTTGCTCGAGCACGTCGACGGGGCGCGGGAACGCGCCGAATCAGGAGAACTGGCATTCGGCACCGTCGACTCCTGGCTCCTGTGGAACCTGACGGCGGGGCGTGTGCATGCCACCGACGCCAGCAATGCCTCGCGCACGCTTCTGTTCGACATCCACGACCAAGCGTGGCACCCGGAGCTCTTGGCTGCACTCGGTGTGCCGGCCGCGGTACTTCCGACGGTTTGCGACTCCAGCAAGGTGTACGGCGAAACGGAGCCCGACTTGTTCGGTGGCGCCATTCCGGTGGCCGGCATCGCCGGCGATCAACAGGCAGCTCTCTTCGGCCAGATGTGCGTACGGCCCGGGATGGCCAAGAACACCTACGGCACTGGCTGCTTCCTGCTCATGAACACCGGCCCCGAAGCGGTGGCGTCCGACAACGGCCTGCTCACAACGGTCGCCTGGCGGCTGGACGGTCAGCCGACGTATGCCCTCGAAGGCTCAGTGTTCATCGGCGGTGCGGCGGTTCAATGGCTGCGCGATGGTCTCGGCCTCATCGATTCGGCAGCGGATGTCGAGGCTCTGGCGAACCGGGTGGATGACAGCGGCGGTGTCTACTGCGTCCCGGCGTTCACCGGCCTCGGGGCGCCTCATTGGGATGCCTACGCCCGTGGCGCAGTCCTCGGGATCACGCGCGGCACCAGCGCAGCCCATCTAGCGCGGGCCACCCTCGAGGGGATAGCCCATCAGGTGGCTGACGTACTGGAGGCGATGGTGGCCGACTCCGGGGTACAGATTCCCGAGCTCCGTGTCGATGGCGGCGCAGCGGCCAACCAGCTGCTATTGCAGGTCCAGGCAGACCTCATCGGCGCCCGGGTCGTACGCCCCCGGCAGCTCGAGTCAACGGCTCTCGGCGCCGCCTACTTGGCCGGCCTGGCGACCGGCGTATGGGACAACATCGACGAGCTTGCGAGCCGCTGGGGCATCGATACCCGGTTCGACCCGCAGCTGGCCCGTGAGGACGTGGCTTCAATGCGGTCGGGCTGGAGCAAGGCAGTACAGCGTTCCCAGGGCTGGGCCCGCGAGGAGTCTTGAACCGGGCGGAGATGTTGCCCCGGCTCGACGAGCCGGAGCGTTGGGACGTAGTCGTGGTGGGAGGCGGAGCCACGGGTCTGGGATGTGCGCTCGACGCCGCGGCGCGGGGCTACCGAACGCTGCTGGCAGAACGTGCTGATTTTGCCCACGGCACCTCGAGCCGCAGTACCAAGCTTGCCCATGGAGGCGTGCGCTACCTGCAACGCGGCGATGTAGCGCTGGTTACCGAGGCACTCCACGAGCGCGGCCTACTGCGTCGCAACGCCCCCCATCTCGTACACGACCTGCAGTTCGTGGTCCCCAACTACGACTGGTGGGAAGCCCCGTTCTACGGCATCGGCCTGAAGGTCTACGACCTTCTGGCGGGCAAACTCGGCTTCGGCCCGTCGAGGATTCTTTCCAGAGAGCAAACCGTCGAGCGTATCCCGACGATCGAGACCGAGGGATTGCGTGGCGGAGTTCTCTACTTCGACGGCCAGTTCGACGATGCGCGGCTGGCCATCAACCTGGCACAGACCGCGGTCGAGCAAGGCGCCACGCTGCTCAACTATCTCGCCGTGACCGAGCTCCTGCACAACGACGGGCTGATCGACGGCGTGATCGTCGAGGACCTCGAGACCACGAGCCGGTAAGAGATCAGGGCACGCGCGGTGGTCAACGCAACGGGGGTATTCGCCGACAGGCTCCGGCAGATCGACGCCCCGACGGCAACGCCGATGATTCGCGCCAGCCAGGGTGTGCACATCGTGCTCGATCGCGACTTCCTACCGGGCGACAGCGCCATCATGGTGCCGCATACCGACGACGGACGCGTGCTATTCGCAATCCCCTGGCACGGACGGGTATTGGTAGGCACCACCGACACGCCAGTCGAGTCGATCGAGTCCGAGCCGCGGCCGTTCCCGGATGAGATCGACTTCCTGCTGCGCCATTGCGCCCGTTACCTGACGCGCGATCCGCAACCCGGCGACGTGCTCAGTGTCTTCGCAGGTCTGCGGCCGCTAGTCCGCTCCGGCGACGACGAGTCGACCGCCGAGGTCTCACGCGACCACACCGTCAGCGTCTCGCGGTCGGGTCTGGTGACGATCGCCGGCGGCAAATGGACCACCTATCGCAAGATGGCTCAGGACACCATCGACCAGGCTGCAATGGTCGGCGGCCTCCCTACTCGTCCGTGCGTCACCAGCGACATCAATGCGCACGGTTACCACGCCCACGCCGAACGTTTCGGAAGGCTGGCGGCATACGGCTCGGACGCTCCGGCAATCGAACAGCTGGCGACATCGGATCCAGACTGTGCGGCGCTCCTTCACCCGAGCTTCGAACACCGCGTCTGCGAGGTCATCTGGGCGGTGCGACAGGAAATGGCGCGCACCCTGCACGATGTCCTCGCGCGTCGCACCCGCATGCTGCTCCTGGACGCTCGCGCTAGCATCGAAGCAGCGCCCACGATCGCCGCCATTCTGGCCCGCGAGCTGCACCGTGGCGAGCGCTGGGCGCAGGAGCAGGTGTGCGAATACGAACGTCGGGCAAGCGGCTATCTGGTGCCCGACTAGAACAGCATCCGTGGCGCCGGGCCAGAGCAGACATGACCGACCTCACCCATCTGACGATTACATTTCACCGCCGCGCGCACGCCAGACCAGCACGAACGCGCCCAACAGCATGAGCAGGAAGCCCCAGATCAGATCCGACCGCATCGGAAGGTACACGCCAAGCACCAGCGCGGCACCGATCACCACCAGCGACACGCCACAGAACAGCCCCCCACCGAGCCACGGCCAGCAGGTATAGATGACACGCGTCTGTCCCCTATCCGACTGACGCTCGTCGGTTCTTTGTCCATCAAACACATCACCCTCCTCGTTACTACGGTTGTAGGATTTCGGTCCAAAAGAAAGTCATGCCGAGAACACGAGCACCCAGAGCAAGGTCCACAAGAGCGCGAACGAGATGAGCTGCCTCGAGAGATTCTCGGCCGGTCCACGGCCGCTCACCAGCCGCTCGATACGCTCCGAAAGCATGGGGCGTACGCCGAGCAACTGCGGTACGTGCTGCAGACGTCCGGCCATCAGCCCGGTCGACTCGTTGGCGTACCGGTAGCACTCCAGGAGCGTGGCTGCGTATCGGTCGGCGTTCCCGGTTGCAGCGACGGCGATGTCGTCGCATGCCTTCTCCTCCTCTCGATGCAGCTGGACAGCCATCAGGGCCGCCACGGGGTTGATCATTGTCACGGCGCGCACCGCTTCGGCAGACAGGCAGCTCAAGGGCGCGCGCACATACACATGGGCGAGCTCGTGCGCCAGCACCGCATCGAGCTCGCCTTCCTCGAGCCGGTCGACCAAGCCGCGCGGAAACACGATGGTCGGGCGTGCGCCGAGCACCACAGCGGGAGTGCGCAGGTCGGCATCGACCACCATCAGGCGAGGTGCCGGCAACTCAGGCACCCAATCGCAATCGCCAAGCCGATGCGCGCCGCGCTCTTCGAAGGCGCGTAGCACGCGGCCGTACGCTTCGGCCAGCGGTGGCGAGACCTGATTCGCAGGGCTAGCGGAGGCCAGCAGGGCGCGCCGCGAGCGCCGCACCGCGACGCCGCGACCGATCAATGCCAGCCCGGTCAGCACTACGAGGATCGGAGCGACGGTCTGTGGCGGCAAGGCGCCGGCGTGCCAGGACTCGAACACCTCGCGCGGCCAACGGAGCACCAGCGCCATCCCCGCCATCACCAAGGTCGATTTGACCAGCGGCGCCATGTACAGACATAGACGCAACTTGCCGTGCCGAATTCCCAGCAAGCGGACGCCGGCGTGAACCAATGCCCACGCCACGCCTCCAGCGACCAAGGCCGGCAGCATGTTATAGAGAAGAAACCGGGTGACGCCGGTCATCGGTCAAGCTTCCCGCGCTTGCGGCGGATTAGCGTTTCGAGGCGGGCGAGCTCGCTCTCGTCGGCCCCGGACTCCGCCTCGATGAGGTAGGCGATGGCGCGTGCCGACGAGCCGCCATAGAGCCGTCCCACCAGCGAGCTCAGCAAGCTGCCGGCAACCTCGTCCTGCGCCAAGGCCGGCTGGTAAACGTAGGATCGGCCCTCCTTTTGGCGCCGCAGGAGACGCTTCTCGGCCAACCGCGACATCACCGTCATCACGGTCGTGTAGGCAAGCGGTCTCTCTGGCTGCAGTGCCCGGAGGGTTTCGGCCACCGTGACTTGCCCACGCTCCCAGACGACTCGCATCACCGCAGCTTCGAGCTCGCCGAGGCCCTCCAGTCTCCTCCTGGACTCTGTCATGGGACGATCCTACTACGACCGTCGTAGTAGGTCAACGAGGCAGTTTCTTGCGCAGTCGCGGCGAGGCGGATGGCCAAGTTTCCGGCAACGTTGCCGCCCACGAAACATGTGGGCGCCCCGGTCCGTATCAGCCATCATAATCTAGCCCAATCGGCCTGGAGGCCTCCTTGGACGCGCTACGGCAGGATATTCGGTTCGCGGTTCGACAACTCTGGAAGGACAAAGGGTTCCTGTTCACCGCCGGCCTCACGTTGGCACTGTGCATCGGCGCCAACACGACGATCTTCAGCGTCGTCAACTCGGTCATTTTAGAGCCGCTCGACGTGCCGCAGCCGGAACGTCTGGTCACCATGTCGAACGTCTATCCAGGCGCCATGCCGAGCAGCGGAAACAGTCGACTTCGGGGCTCGAACAGCGTCCCCGACTACTTTGATCGCCGCGCGCTGGACGCATTCGAGGAGGTCGCGGTCTACAGGTACGAGGGCCGCAGCATCGAGATCGAAGGCACTCCTCAACGCGTCACGGCGCAGGTCGTGACGCCTTCGTTGTTTACGGTGCTGGGTGCCGAAGCAGCGCTCGGCCGGACCTTGAGCGAAGCCGAGGGCGAGTACGGACAGAACAACGTAGTGGTGCTCAGTCACGGCTTGTGGGAGCAGCTGTACGCTGGCAACCCGTCGGTGATCGGATCGGAGATGCAAATCGATGCGACGCCGTTCACCATCGTCGGCATCATGTCGGCCGGCTTCGCGTTCCTCGATCCCGAGGTCCGCCTGTGGACCGCGTTCGCCGCCGCCCCCGAGCGGCTCCAGGACTATCACAACAACAGCTGGACGATGATCGCGCGCCTCGCCAACGGCACGTCGTTGGAGCAGGCGCAGCAACAGGTCGACGCACTCAACACCGCGAACATGGAGCAGATGCCAGCGATCAAGCCATTGCTGCTGGACGCGGGCTTCCATACCCCGCTCTACGCGCTCCAGGAAGACCTGACCCATGACGTACGGGGCGTGTTGTACATGCTCTGGGGCGGCGTCGCTTTCGTGCTTCTGATCGGCTGCGTGAACGTCGCCAACCTGCTCCTGGTGCGCTCGACAGCCCGCTCCAAGGAGCTGGCCACCCGCTTCGCGCTTGGCGCCCGGGTTGGCCGCGTCGTACAGCAACTGCTGACCGAGATCGCCGTGTTGAGCGTCACCGGAGCGGCCGCGGGGCTACTGCTCGGACAGGCAGGGCTACGAGCGCTCAGCGCCATGGGAATCGACCAGTTGCCGCGCGCCGGCGAAATCCAGCTCGATACCACCGCGGTGTTGTTCACCCTGATGCTGGCATCGGCAGTGGGGGCACTTGTGGCCGTGATTCCGCTCGCCGGGCTCGTACGGCTAGACCTGAGCGCCGTATTTCGGGAGGAGGGTCGCTCTGGCACCGCTTCCCGAGGACTCCGCCACGTGCGACGGGGGATGGTGGTGACGCAGGTGGCATTCGCGCTCATGCTGCTGGTTGCGGCAGGCCTGCTCATGGCCAGTTTCCGCCAACTGTTGAACGTCAATACCGGATTCGATCCGCAGGGGGTGCTGACGGGATCTGTCTCACTCACCCCCACCGGCTATCCGGAATACTCGGATCTACGCGCCTTCGCCGCGGAGGCCTTGCCGGCGATCGCCAGTCTCCCGGGAGTCGAATCGGTCGGCTTCACAAGCCAGATTCCATTCGGCAACGGCGGTAGCGACAGCGTTATCTTCGCTGAGGGCTACGTCATGGAGCCCGGAGAATCAGCGATCTCTCCTCAACGGACCGTGGTAACGCCCGACTACTTCGCTACACTGGACATCCGTGTGACTCAGGGTCGCGCCTTCGATTCACGCGACACGGTCGACGGTCTCCAAACCATCATCATCGACGAGCGTCTCGCATCACGCTTCTGGGGCCCCGGGGAAGCACTCGGCAAGCGTATGTGGCGCCCGGAAAGCGTCGAAGACATCATGAACAGCGAGAACGCGCAGTTCTTCGAGGTCGTGGGCATCGTCGAGCCAGTGCAGATGGGCCGGCTGGAGCTCGGCTTCAGCGAAGCCGGCGCCTACTACTTCCCCTACGAGCAGTCGCCCGTGAGCGGGCTCGATCTGGCGATCCGCACCAGCGGCGACCCACGATCGCACAGCGACACAGTACGTCGCACCATCGCAACGATCGACCCCGACCTACCGTTGTTTGACATCCGCACTCTACAGGAACGCGTCGACGCATCGATGACGACCCGCCGCACCCCGATAATGCTGGCGGCCGGCTTCAGCGGTGTGGCTCTGCTGCTGGCCGCAGTGGGCATCTACGGCATTCTGGCCTATTTGGTGCAGCTGCGTACCAAGGAGTTTGGCATCCGATCCGCCCTGGGCGGAAACGCGCGGTCGATCTTCAGCCTGGTGCTACGAGAGGGTACGGCCATTGTGGCCCTCGGATTGACGCTCGGGTTGGGCGGCGCCATGGCTCTACGTCGGGCCATCGAGAGCCAGCTCTTCGGCGTCTCGCCAATGGAGCCTGCAGTTGTCGCCACTGTCAGCGGCGTTCTGGCGACTGTCGCATTGATCGCCTGCCTCATACCGGCGCGGCGTGCCACGCGCATCGACCCGGTGGCCGCGCTCGCCGAGGAATAGCTGCCTATCCCGCCACACCGTGGTCACGCCACCGCCGTCTGCTAGCGGTGCGAGTGAGGACCTATTGCTGGCGGATACGCAACCGCTTATTGGCGGCGATCGGCCCATCCAGAACCTGCGTCGCGCCGCCCGGCCACGTGATGCTCACGCGGTCGGCCGACGTAGCCTCGCCGAGCCCGAAGTAGAGAGCCGTCGAGCTTTGCGATAGGTAACCCGACTTGCCGTCGTGGTAGCGGCTCTGTGACCCGTCGGCAGTTTCCACGGCAACCCAGGCGCCGAGCCCGTCACGATTGGACGCCGTGCCCTCGAGCTCCACCTGAAGCCAGTGGATGGCGTGCCGCTCGGCCAGATCGCTGAGCAGCAACTGCGGCTCGGTATTGAACTCGCCGGTCACGATATCGAGGTCGCCGTCGTTGTCGAGATCGACGATCGCCGAAGTCCGTGTCCCCAACGTTCCGAGCACGCTGATCGGGCCGTCTTGATCGGTACAGAGGGTGGCCACGAGCTCGGTCTCCGGCCGATCGGGTGAAGCACAGTCGATGCCGAACCATGGAGCCCTGATGCGCCCATCTCTGCGCGGCTCGATCCCGAGGACGAACTCCGCCGCGGCGAACCCACCGCCTCCCTGGTTGAGCCGCAGCGAGTTGATCTGGTAGCGGAATGGGTAGTTCATGCTGGAGGCGATGAAGACATCCTCCCAGCCGTCGGCGTTGACATCACCCACGCTGGTCCCCCAGGGCCAGAAGTTCTCGAGTCCGATGGCATCGGAGATTTCCGCAAAACCGTCGACGCCATCGTTGCGATAGAAGGCGTTCCCCATGATGTGGGCGAAGGCCTCCTGATAGAAGTAGCGGTACCGCTGCTTGTCCGCCTCCCCTTCCGGCCCGACCTCGTCGTTCATGTCCGAGTGCATGTCGGTCAGAAACAAGTCGAGATCGCCGTCGTTGTCATGATCGAACGCCTTGATGCCCATCGCTCCCCATGGCGTGCGGGCGAAGTTGGCGGCTGTCCTGTCGACGAACACGCCAGCGTTGTTCTCGTAGTAGTGGTCGCTGCCCTGCATGTTCAGGATGTAAACGTCCGGATCATTGTCGGCATCGAAATCGACAATGCTGGCGTCGCCACTCCACGAGCCGTCGACGAGCCCGGCCGCAGCCGATACATCGCGAAAGGCGTTGCCACCAAGGTTGCGATAGAGAATGCTGGTCTCAGTGCGGTCGGGAAACAGGTGGCCCTGAAACGCATCTTCGAGCGCCTTGAAGAAGCCATCACCGCGCTCGTCGCTGGTATACGTACCGACATTGGTTACCAGCAGATCCAGCAAGCCATCACCGTCGTAGTCCAGGAAGACCGCCCCAGAGGAATGGCCCACGTAGTCAACACCGGCGGCAGCGGAGATATCTAGGAAGCGTCCACCGAGGTTCTCGTACAGTGCGTTGCCACCCCGCACACTGGTAACGAGCAAATCCGGATCGCCGTCGTTATCGATGTCGCCGAACGAAGCCCCGACGCTGACCACCTCGGCGCGACCCACACCGGCACGCTCGGTGATGTCCTCGAACCGACCGGCACCGAGATTGCGCCAGAGCTCGTTGGAACCGATCTGGTTGGCGAAGTACAGGTCGAGTAACCCGTCACCGTCAATGTCGGCGATCGCCAGCCCCGTTCCGTGGTCGTAGTGGGCTGCCTTGTACGTTCGCGCCGCATCGTCGACAACGCGATTGCGAAACGTGATGCCACTTTCCGGGAGCCGATCGACAAACTGGAAGTCGTGGGTCACGCCGAGACTCTCGACCCCCGCCAACTGGGCGGCCCGGCGTACTTGCAGCGATTGCTCGCCAATATCCGGGTCAGGGAACGTCACGGTGCGCTGATGGACGGGCAGCGACAGCGACAGCAAGGTGAGCACGCCCGACAGCCCGATCACCGAGCGGCCCCCCGAGCCTGTCACCTTGGCGTCACCTGTTGGCCAACCATTGGCCTACCGTAGCACCCTACGGACGCTTCGCTCCCGCGGCCCCTTGCTCCGACATCGTCGAACAGCACCCCGCCTCCTCCTCGGCGGCGTCCGCCGGAGGCGTCCAGAAGTCGGGGTCGCCCACCGCGCTGTCGGCGTGTGCGCCATGAAACAGCAGCGCGTTGAACAGCGTTCGGAACGTTCCCATCGACTGACCGCGCCACTGTGGTCGGAACCCGAAGAGGACGACGTGGCCGTCGCCATGGCGCACGTCGAGCGCAGCAGCGTAGCCCCGTGAATGCTCTTCACCGAGCAGGAACCCCGACAGTAGCGGCGAGCCGTAGTCCGCGTATTTCGCCAGCGCCGACCCTTCAAACCCCGCCTCGGTAGTGAATACCGGGCTGTTGGTCACCAGGATCGCGGCGCGCTCCGGCATTCCCGCCATCACCGGGTGGCTCGAGTCGGTGTTGACTTCCATGATGGAGCCGCTGGAGAAGAACTCCGTACGACTGAGATCGCCCACGACGTTGCGCACCGGCAGATGCAGCCGTTCGATGGCGAAGAGGCTGCTGTTGTTCATGCAGACCAGCGTACCGCCGGCGCGCACGAACTCGTCGAGCGCCCGCACCCCTTCGGGGCCGATGCCGCCAGCATAGCGTGGTGGCACCGAACCTACCGGAGAACCATCCATGATTGCGTCGCCTTGGCGGCCGCGTATGTCGGCCAGCACGATGACGTCGTAGCGGTCGACCAGATTCCCGGCCCGCATGTCGGCGTTGTAGATGTTGCGGTAGTCGAAGTCGTACATCTCCAGCACCCAGCGAGTCCAGCCCTCGTCGATGCTCGCCTGCCAGGGCCTGTACGAGCCTATGCGCGGGCGCTGGACCTGGGTGCCGGCAGCGCTGCCGCGGCGCGCCTGCAGTGCCAGATCGGCGACCATCGAGTTGATGCTCGCGGTGTCCATCCCGCTGATCGAGTAGCTACCGCCCGAGCCACCTTCACCGGAGACGAAGCTCACACGCCCTCCCCCACGCCAAGCGCGGTTGATGGCGCGAAAAGAGTTGTTCTGACCCGGATCAACGATCAGCGCGGAACCGCTGCCGGTGGCCTCTCCGGCCGGCGGTAGGATTCCCGCCGCAACCGCGTTCCGGTTGAAGCCGACGCCCGGGGCATTGTCGAACAGAGCGGCATCCGGCTCGCTGGCGTTGTCGCTGGCGACCTCCCAGGAGACCGCCTCACCACGCACCGGTTGCATGGCCGCCAGCACCGTGGCATCCAGGGGCGAGCCCGCCGCCACCGTTCGCACGCCCATCTGGTACGGCAGCGTCCAGCCCGCATGGTCGTACGGTAGATCCGGCGGTCCATCGGGGAACTGGCGGAGGTCCGGGTAGCGCTGCACTGACAACAATGCGTCGGCGAAGCTCCCGGTCGACCGATCCAGCGGCACTACCCAGGTACCGGCCGCAAATGTCTGCTGTTCGAACGTCACTTGCTCAGTGAGCTGATAGACAGACACGCTGTGATACGCGAGGCGCCGCAGCATCTCGACCGCAGCCACCGGATCGCGCTGCTGCTGGGGCACGAAGTACGCGTACCGCGGCCCTTCGCGGTATCCCTGAATGGTGTCCCTCGCCGCCTGATAGCGGTTGTAGAGGATGTCCCAGCGATACTTGGCAGCCACGTCGAGCGTCGATGTCGAAGTGGCCAGCATGACGTCGACGGAGTCGCGCAGACGCCACCAACCTCCCCTCCAGAGACTGGCGTGCAGTGTTCCCGGCAGAAGCGCTCGATCGTCGGGAGGAAAATCGCGGACGGTGTAAAAGCGAGGCGTCGGCGAGCCGTGAAGGCCGGCCTCGCTGAACATGATCACGACGTTGTGGAAGAAGTTGACGAAGTCGATGAAGCCGGGGTACCAGGCGTCGTACGTTTCGCCCATATGCTCGGCTCCCGGCAGACCGCGCTCATCCATCGCCGCTGCTGCCGCCGTGCCCATCAGGTTCACCATGCGATTCATCAGCGGGTGCACGTTGGGATAGATCGGCTCGCCGTACGGCGGCAGCCAGATCGTCGCCGGCATGCTCGAGGTCATGTGGTGGCTGTATATGACCTGGGGCTCCCAGTGCCGATTCAGGCCGACGGCCACGCGCGACTCGATCATGTTGAGCCCGTAGCCGTCACGGTTGTTGTCGTGACCGATGTACTTCTGGTACAGGCGCGGCAGACGAGCTGTCTCATACGGCGTGCCGAGGTTCTCGGCGTACCAGTCGGCAATCATCGTCTGACCGTCGGGATTGATCGACGGCCACAGAAGCAGGACCACGTTGTCGAGAATGGCACGACCCTCGGCGCCCTCCTTCTCGGTAACGATGTCGTACGCCAACTGGATCGTGTGCTGTGCGTGCGCCGTCTCGCTGGCGTGCAAGCCACCGTCGATGGCGACGATCGCCTTGCCCTCATCGGCCAACCTGCGGGCCTGGTCATCGGTGAGGTCATCAGGATGCGCCAGCTGTAGGGAGATTTCGCGATACCGCTCAACGTTGGCCAGGTTCTCTGGAGAGGAGATCAACGCGACATACCAGTCACGGCTCTCCGAGGTACGGCCAACCTGCCGAAGCTCGACGCGATCGGAAGCCGCGGCAAGCGCCCGGAAGTAGGCCATCGACTGCTCATAGTTGGCCAACTTGAAGTCATCGCCAACGCGGAACCCCAGCACGGACTCCGGCGTGGGGATACCAGCCGCCGGATCCTGCGGGGCGCTGGCCGACGCTGCGCTCGGTGGCAAGATCAGGCTCGCGACCGCCATCGAACCCAATAACAATCCACTAAGTACCTTGCTGCTCATCGTGCTCTCCCGTGGCTCGGCTCGATAATCCGACTCAACTCTCCGAGTTTGCGTCAAGTCGACCCGAATGTGAAGGGCGGACGGGGGAGATTAGTCCAGGTGCGGCGGCTGGTATCTTGATGGTGCCCTCTCTACCTAACAGGATGACTCGATGTCCGAGCATAACCAGCCCCTCGGGGGCAACGAGATGCCCCGCTTCGGCGGCCCGGGCACCATGATGCGGTTACCGACTCAGCCAGACGCGGCCGGACTCGATGCGTGCTTCGTCGGTGTACCCATGGACATCGGCGCCTCGAATCGCGCCGGCACGCGGTACGGCCCGCGGCACATCCGGCTGGAATCGGCGTTGATTCGTCCCTTCCACATGGCGACCCGCGCCGCGCCGTTCGACTCGCTGAACGTCGCCGACATCGGTGACGTGGCGATCAACACCTTCAACCTGAAAGCGTCCGTCGACATCATCACCGCAGCATACGACCAGATCCTGGCCCACGAGTGCGTACCGCTGACGCTCGGCGGCGATCACACGCTGGTGCTGCCGATCCTACGAGCGATGCACAAGCGGTACGGCCCGGTCGGCTTGATCCAGGTAGACGCTCATACCGACATCAACGACAAGATGTTCGGTGAGGACATCGCCCATGGAACTCCCATCAGGCGCGCCGTGGAAGAAGGGCTCATCGAGCCACGCCGCACGGTGCAAATCGGCGTTCGCGGCAGCGGCTACGCCCCCGATGACTTCGACTGGTCACGCCAGCAGGGCATTCGAGTGATCGAAGCGGAGCAATGCTGGCATCGCTCGCTGGTCTCGTTGATGGAGGAGATCCGCGACCAGCTCGACGGTGGGCCGGTGTACGTGAGCTTCGACATCGACAGCCTCGACCCGGCCCATGCTCCAGGAACGGGGACGCCCGAGATTGGCGGCCTCACCTCGATTCAGGGTCTGGAGATCGTCCGCGGTTGCTACGGACTGGATATCATCGGTGGCGACCTGGTAGAAGTCTCACCGCCCTACGACACCACCGGCAACACCGCGCTGGTGGGGGCCAACATTCTGTTCGAGATCCTCTGTGTGCTTCCGGGCGTAAAGAGAAGGTGAACGATGGCGACGATAGATAAGGACGTGCGCAACGCCGAGGATATCTGGCGCAAGGATCGCGACCACATACTGCATCCCTGGACCCATTTCGATTCGTTTCGCGACGAAGGATCGTTGGCGGTGGCGCGTGGCGAGGGCTGCTACATCTACGACACGAGCGATCGACGTTACCTGGATGCCAACGGCGGCTTGTGGTGCAACAACATCGGGCTGGGCCGCAAGGACATGGCCACCGCCATTGCCGATCAGGTCGAGCGGCTGGCGTACTCCAACACCTTCTCGGACATGACCAGCGTCCCGGCCGCCGAGCTCGCCGCGAAGCTGGCCGAGATCGCACCCGGAAGTCTGAACCACATCTTCTTCACCACCGGGGGCTCACAGGCGGTCGATACCGCGTACCGGCTGATCCAGTTCTATCAGCGCACGCGAGGCAAGGCCGAGAAGCGGCACATCATTTCCCGCGACGGCTCCTACCATGGCTCCACGTACATAGCGATGTCGATTGGCGGCAAGAAGTCCGATCACATTCCGCAGTTCGACTACGAAACGGAAACAATTCATCACGTCTCGGCTCCCAACTGCTACCGTGCTCCAGATGGCATGTCGGAGAGCGCGTTCTGTGATCATCTGATCGACGAGCTCGAGGCCAAGATCCACGAGCTCGGACCGCACACGGTCGCGGCCTTCTTCGCCGAGCCGATCATGGGCGCCGGCGGCGTCCTCGTGCCGCCCGCCGACTACCATCGCCGCACCCGCGAGCTCTGCACCGAGCACGACGTGCTCTACGTTAGCGACGAGGTGGTCACCGGCTTCGGTCGCCTCGGCCACTGGTTCTCGGCCAAGGATGTATTCGGTATTGAGCCTGACCTGATCACCTGTGCCAAGGGCATCACCTCTGGCTACCTGCCGCTGGGGGCGTTGCTGTACTCCGACCAGATCCACTCGGTCATCAACGGCCCGGACCCCGATCGCGTGTTCGCTCACGGGTTTACCTATTCTGGCCACCCCGTTTGCTGTGCGGCGGCGATCGAGAACATTCGCATCATGGAGGACGAGCGGATTCTCGAGAGTGTCCGCGAGACAGGCCCCTACCTACAGCAACGACTGCGTGAGCTGCTCGAGCTCCCAACGGTCGGCGACGCGCGCGGCCACCATCTGATGGCCTGTGTCGAGAGCGTCGAGAACAAGGCAACGAAGGCGCCGTTTCCCGGGAGCGTCGACATTGGCAAGCGGGTGTCGAGCAAGTGCCAGGAGGCGGGCCTCATCGTGCGTCCTATCGCCCACCTGAACATTCTCTCCCCGTCGCTCGTCATCACGCGGGAAGAGATCGACTTCTGCGTCGATACTCTCGCCGAGGCAATGATCGCTGTCGGTAAAGACCTCGGCATCACGTAGATCTCGGTCGGCCGACACCCGGCCATCCCGGCACCCCAAGGCGCGGAGACATTGCAGATCAGAGCCGGAAGTTGCGTCGGCTCGACTCCTCGTACAGATGCCGGCTGACCTCGGCGGCCACTTCGGCCTCCAGGTACGGTATGACGATCGTGTGGCCGATCATCTCCGCGCCGGCGGTATCGACCCTCACCGACGCCATGTCGTTGCGCCGATCGAACGGCGACTCCTCTCGACCGACCGTCTGGATCTTGCCGTAGCCCACGATCTTCGTGGTCCGCTCCCACCAGCCAGTCCGGAACAACAGCCCCCAGGCGGTGAGTGCGTAGCCGGCATGCTTGACGTACAAATGCGAATGCACGTAGGCAAGGGGCATGGCCGCCGTGCCGAAGGCCGCCGCCCAGGGATCGAGGAACACGGCGCCGGCCAGTGTCGAGATCGCTACCAAGACGGCCCAGCGTTTGAAGATACGCCGCCAGGCACGCCAAGCGATCGGCCTCCACTGCACGTCATCGAGATCCGCCTGCGGCAACACCTCGCGTAGTAGCTTCGGCACCCGCGATGTCGGGATCATGGGGGCCAGCCAGCGACCCTGCGTCCTCGGTCCGCTGTCTTCGAGATCGATCTCCTCACCGCCACCACCGATTGTCTGCAACTCGACCGACTGGCGATCGAACCAGCGGTGAAGGGGTGATTCGATCGTTTTGAGAGTCTGGATCCGCGGTCTCGGAATGGTGCGCGACACCCGGTTGAGCAGACCGTATTCGGCGCGCAGGTCATTACCGCGCCGCGTCAACGTGAAGCCGTACAGCTGAAACAAGAACCAGCCGATCGAGAACACGCGCAACAACACGGCGGCGATCAGGAGCACGGTCAGTACAACGAAGACCACGACCACGATCGGGCTATCCCAGACCGTCGCCAACCAGGCGCGGCCCGAACCGATCCAGGGTTCCACGCTCTCCGCTCCGTCGAGCTGCAACCAGCCATCCTGCTGCCAGAGCAAGCCGACTACCGCCCCGACGACTACCAGACCCTTGTTGGAGACGACCCCGAGCTTCACGAGATCGAGCGCCGGCATCTCGAGCAATAGCCGGCGCGCTGGTACAGGAGCATCATCGACAGCGGCGCCCTGGGGCGCGCTCTCTGAAACAACGGCAGGCTCACCCCGTGCTCCGAACACCCGCGACCGCATCTCGTCCACGGCCCCCAACGACAGAACTCGGATCACCGCCTCGGGCTTGCCGCCGCTGGCCGTCTCGACCCGGACCAGCGCAACGTTGAGCGAGCGGTGGATCGGGTTCTGCACCAGGTCGATGTTCTGGATTCGAGCGTACGGGATATGCCGCTCGGTCTTGGTGAGCACCCCCTCGCGCACCACCATCTCGTCGTCGGCGAAGGCATAGCGGAACACGATGCAGTGGGCGACCGCTCTGGCCGCGAGGGGCAGAATGAGCACCGCCGCCCACAGCTCGTAGTTCGATCCGCCCGACGCGAACAACACCAGGACTGCAGGCACGATGAAGCCCTTGGCGAAGTTGGCCGTCGCGAACAGCCACGACAGCGGGTGGAGGCGGCGATCGACCTTGCCCCCGTTGCTGCCAATCCGGGCGCCTCGATCGCGATGGCTCGAATACCCCTCCTCAGACTGCAATTCGGTCGTCGCCCTCCAGCAGGTAATCGCGAATCCGCATGGCTGCCTCATGAGGCAACCCGCGAAGAGTCACCGAGGAATCCTGTGTGCCGGCCGTGTGGATGACCAGGCTGGCGAGGCCATAGGAGCGTTGCAGAGGGCCCTGGGACACATCGGTGTGCTGCACACGGGACTTCGGAACCGACGTAACGGAGCGCCAGAGCACGCCACGACGAACCCTAAAGCCATTGCCGTCGACGCGGTACCGAATGTGGTCGTAGCGCACCTGAGGCCAGCGGTAGCACAGCAACCCCGCGAGCACCGCGAACACCACCCAGCCGGCCAGCAACACCAGCGTCAATCCGCCGCTCAGCAAGGCCATCAGAGAGACCACCAGCACACCGGCCAGCAGAGTCATAGCGATTGACGCCCCCCAGATAGCAGCCACCAACCGAGCCACCGTGACGGACTGTGCATCCAGCGCATGTTCGTGGCCGTCGGCGACTGCATCGAGATCGGATCCTCGGGGCCTGGCGTCGTTCTCGCCGGCAGCGGTCGAGTCCGTTGACAGCTCCGTCTTTCCTGGGTCGGGCGCCATGCCGAGATCCTAGCTGTCTGTGGGCTTCGTTCCCCGACAGTACACCTGCAGCATCTCACCCTTGTCGCACACCACGGTCAGCATGCGCCAGTTCTCGACGAAATGGTCGGCTTGGTCGGCGCCCAGCAACGAGACCATCTCCGAGTACAGATCGGTGCGCATCTTCTCGTACTCGACATGTGCCTCACGCCGGTACCATTCCGAGCGATCGTCGACCGCAACGTCGATGAAACCGACGTCGTGCAACGCTTCCTCGTGATGCTGAGGCGTGCGCATCGCGTAGGTGAGCCCTTCTAACTCGATCCAGTACAGCATGTCTTCGCTGTATTCTCCCGGCGGCTTCATCCAGTCGTAGCAGGTAAACGTTCCGCCTGGCCGCAACACCCGGAAACACTCGGCGAAGAGCTCACGCTTGTTGTCGATCTGCGTGAATGCGCCCGAGCTCACGACGATGTCGAACGATTCGTCGGGAAACTCCAGTGGCCCAGGCTCCACCAGCACAAACTCGACGCGACCACCGAGATCCCGGGCCGCGGCCCGGCTGCGGGCACGCTCGACCAGGTCAGGCTCTATGTCGATGCCCACGACGCGCGCACCGTAGCTCTGCGCCAGGTGCATCGCCGGACCGCCGACCCCACAGCCGTAGTCGAGAACGCGTTGATCCCGTATCTCCAGATCGCCAATCAGGTTCTCGAGGTTCCCGACACAGCCCGGCGCCATGAACCCCTCACCCCAGATCATCTCGAGGAGGGCGACCATGGAGTCGTGGTACTCGTCCTCGTGTGGCATGCCGCCCTCGCTATTCGTCCGCGTACCCGCTACCGCGGAGCCTGCGTGAGCCTAGTCGCCCGATGGTATGGCGTCGAGTCAATCAGGCGCCGAGTTGACCCGAAATATGGCTCTCAGTCGGACGATCGACGCCGCCGCGCCAGCTCGGCGAGCACGTCTCCGAGCGCAACACCTGCACCGCGACAGGCCACCAGTGTGTGATAGAGAAGGTCGGCGGCTTCGCCGGCGATCTCTTCTCTGCACCCTTGGCTAATCGCCACGGCTAGTTCGACCGATTCCTCGCCGAGCTTCTTGCTGGCGACATTCGGATCAGCGAGCAGCCCCGCAGTGTAACTATTCGACGCACCCGACCGAGCTCGGTCAGCGATCACATCGTCAAGCTCGACCAACGTAGGGACGCCGCTGAAGCAGCTACGTTCCCCGGTGTGGCATGCGGGTCCCGCCGGCCGTACCCGCGCTAGCAAAGTATCGGCATCGCAGTCGGCCTGGAGACTCACGAGCTCCTGCACGTTGCCGCTCGTTGAGCCTTTGTGCCACAGCTCCTGGCGCGACCGCGAGTGAAAGTGCATCTGTCCGCTGGTCAGAGTGCGCTCAACGGCCTCACGGTCAGCATAGGCGAGCATCAGCAATGTGCCCGTCAATGCGTCTTGAACCACAACGGGTACCAGGCCGGCTCCCTTCTGGAAGTCGATCGCGTCGATCTGATCCACGGTGCGAATATGCATGGCGTTCTCCTAGCGAACCTCGATCCCCTCGATACGCATTGCGGCCTTTACCTCGTGGACGCTGACGGCACCACTGTGGAAGATGCCCGCCGCAAGGGCCGCCTCGACATCGACTTGCTTGAACACATCAACGAAGTGCTGTGGGCCACCGGCGCCACCGCTGGCGATCACCGGCACATCAACGGCGGTGCGAACGGCTCGCGTGAGCTCGAGGTCAAAGCCGGTGCGTACGCCATCATGATCGATACTGGTAATGAGGATCTCGCCGGCGCCAAGCTCGACGCATCGCGCCGCCCACTCTGTCGCATCCAGATCGGTGGCGCGGCGCCCGCCATGTGTGTACACGGTCGCAGCAACGGTGCGGCCGGCCGAAGGGCCGGGAGGATGCCCTTCATCCTCTGCCTCGGCGCGCAGGCGCTCACTGGCATCGATGCTTGCGACGACGCATTGGGCTCCGAACTTGTCCGCAGCAGCCGTAAGCAGTGGTGGGTCATGGACCGCGGCCGAGTTCACCGAGACCTTGTCGGCGCCGCTGCGCAACAGGCGCCCTACATCGTCGACGCTGCGGATCCCGCCACCCACGGTGAGGGGAATGAACAGCCGCTCGGCTGTTTGGCGCACCACGTCGTATACGGTGCTGCGCTCCTGCACCGAGGCCGATACGTCGAGGAAGATGATCTCGTCTGCCCCTTGTTGCTGGTAGCGTTCCGCCAACTGCACCGGATCGCCGACCTCGCGAAGCTCTCGAAAACGCGTCCCCTTGACGACACGGTCACCGCTTACGTCGAGACAGACGATGACGCGTTTGCGGAGCATCAGGCGCTACCCTCGACGATCACTGCGCCCTTCGTGCTGAATACCACACCCTGATCCACCAGAGCGTTGCGCAGTGCCAGGCCTAGCGCCTTGAACGCGGCCTCGACCACGTGGTGCCGATCGCTGCCGCGCAACACCCGTAGGTGCAGCGTCCAGCGAGCGTTGTCTGCGAGCGAGCGCATGAAATGCTCGTAATGACGATCGGGTAACGAACCGTCGTAGAAATGGCGTCCGCCGATGTCCACGGCCGCCTGTACGAGCGCATCATCCATGGGCACCGTCGCTTCGCCGTAGCGCCGGCAGGTATCAGGCTGTGCGGCAGCAAAAGCCAGGCCGAGCGTGATGGCGACGTCCTCCACCAGATGGTGCTCGAGGTCACCGGTGGCGGTAACCGCCAGGTCGATGGCGGCATAGCGCGACAACGTTTCGAGCATGTGGGTCAGAAAGGCTCTGTCGGTGCGTACGCCGGACCCCCGGTGCTGAGCCACGTCACCGTCGACAGTGCTGGCGTACAGACCAAGTGTCAGCTCGATGTCGGTCTCGTTCGTCTTGCGGTTTATCGTCGTCATCGCCAGTAAGCTCCACGCAGTTGTTCGACGCTAATCGCGCCGGTGTACAAGGACGTGCCGACAACGGCCTCTGCAACACCCGCCTCCTGCAGGCGGTCCAGATCGTCCATGGTGGTGATGCTGCCGGCAGCGATCAGCGGGTGGCGCGTCTTCGCCGCCAGGGTCTCGAAGAGCTCCACATCAACTCCGGACAGGGTCCCCTCGCGCCCCACGTCGGTGACCAACACCGCCGCCAGCGCAAGATCCTCGCACGCCCGCAGAAGGTCGGATGGCGACGACCGCGTATCGGACTGCCACCCATCGACAACGACGAGCCCAGCGCGGACATCGGCTGCCAGCACCACGAAGTCCGGGTGGGATGCCACGATCGCCGCGAGCCACTCGGGATCACGGACAGCTCGGGTGCCAACCACGACCCGGGTCGCACCGGCCCGGCTCCAGCGCTCCACGTCGGCACGACTGCGAACCCCACCTCCCACCTGGACCGGAACCTGGGCGATACCTAGAAGGGCCTCGAGGAGATCGCCATTGCCACCGCGCCCCAGTGCCGCATCCAGGTCGATGACGTGCAGCGCTGGCGCACCGGAGGCCATCCAGTCTTGCGCAACCTGAACTGCATCGGAAAGGCGCAGGCGCTCACGCGCCGGGTCGCCCTGCACCAGCTGTACCACCTCACTGTCGAGCAGATCGATCGCCGCGTGAACGATCATCGCAACTCCCGCACCGCATCGAGGAAATTACGCAACATGCACAAACCGGCCTCGGCACTCTTCTCAGGGTGAAACTGTGTGCCCCAGGTATTGGCGACGCGCACCACGGCCGGAAACCGGTCGCCCTCGTACTCCGTCCGAGCGATTACTCGTCCGCCTGCCGGCTCAGGAACCACGTAGCGGTTGGCGTAGTACACAACCGGGGACTCGACACCGGCGAGCAACGGGTCTTCGGCAGACGGGGCTGGGAGGCCTTCGCTGGAGACCGCGTCGCCTTCGCCGGGGACCGCGTCGCGTTCGATGCTGTTCCAGCCCATTTGCGGCGTTCGCCGAGCCCGCAGGTGGCGCACGCGCCCGGGCAGTAGCGCTATTCCCGCTCCGGGAGCCTCCTCGCTGCTTTCGTAGAGCAGCTGCATGCCAAGGCAGATACCCAAGCACGGATGGCCGCCGATCAGCCGCTCACGGATTTCCCGAGCCGACTCCCCGAGCCGCTCGGCGGCAGCACCGAACGCGCCTACCCCGGGCAACACCAGGGCTGACTCCCGTAAGGCTGCAGACGCATCTGTATATACGGTTACCTCGGCGCCGCCGACCTGCAGCGCCTTGCCTAGCGAATGCAGGTTACCCACACCGAAGTCCAGCAATGCGACCTTCACCGCTCCACCTCCCCGAGAACGGCATCCAGCGCTGCCAGGAGCCGTTGCATGAGGGCATCCGGACCGACCGTGATGCGTACACAGTCACCGACGGGTAGCGCGGGAAACGGCCGCACGCCCACGCCGCGCACTCGCAAAGCTGCCTCCAGTACGGCGGCGCCGCCGAGGCCTGCCGGAACACCCGCCAAGACGAAGTTGGCGGACGACGGCCACACGCGAACACCGCGCTTCTCGAGCTCGGCGCTCAGGGCGGCGCGCCGCCGCGCAACGCGGTCGACGATGTCGCGCCGCCAGTCAACATCCTCGCGCAAGGTACGCGCCGCTAACCGCTCGGCCAGCCCGTTGAGCTTGTAGGGCCCCCGCGCACGCTCTATCTCGGCTATCACTGGCGCCGATCCCACCGCGTAGCCGGCGCGCAATCCGGCCATGCCGGCGATCTTCGAAAATGTTCGGAACACCACCGCGTTGCGCGATGCCGCCGCCCACGCAGCGAGCGAGGGTTCGGACGCGAAATCGATATACGCCTCGTCGAGCAGCACGACTCCGTCTAGCCGGGATGCCAGGCGCTGCGTTGCCTCTTGGTCGTTGAGCACGCCGGCAGGATTCTCCGGCCGGCACAGATATGTCGCCGCTGCCTGCTTCGCAGCGAGCGCGTCGAGGTCGGGGTGCAGGTCGGCCGCGGCCGCCACCGGCAGCCGACGAAGGTCGTTGACGTCGGCGAAGGCACCGATCATCGAGAACGTCGGCTCGCTGTGCGCCAGCGCTCCACCGGGTTCGACGAAGGCGCGCAGCGCGGCATCGAGTAGGTCGTCGGAACCGCACCCGGTAGCGATACACTCCTCCCCTACCCCCAACGCTTGCTCCAGGGCGTGTTTGAGGCCGACCCCGTACACGCTCGGATAGCGCAGCAGCGCTTCGTCATCGAGCTCCGCGAGGCCAGCGCGCACCGCTGGCGCCAGCCCGAACAGGTTGGTGTTGTCGCTCAGCTCCACTTCGGCGTCTCGACGACCAGGGGCGTAGAGCGGCAACCGTCGGATGTTGGGACGCGCCTGAGGGGCAGGCGGTTCCTCGCGTCGAGCCGTGGCGGTGGTGGTTTCGTGCCGCGCCGCGGCGGCGGCGTGCGCCGGCAAGCCCTCGAGGTCGGCCAGGGAAACCACCGTGGTGGCCAGCTCCGCTGCGGCCTGCTGATCGACTCGCTGCGAGCTCGTCCAGCGCATGAAGGTGCCGGTTGCCAGGCCCGAATAGGCGCGCGCGCGTCCACTGGTCGGCAGTACGTGGTTCGACCCACTCGCGTAGTCACCGAAGGTGACCGAGCTGTGGGCTCCGAGGAACACCGCACCGGCGTAGAGCACACGCTCGGCTACCGCCTCCGCCTGACGACCGACGGCCAGCAAGTGCTCCGGCGCGTACTCGTTTGCGAAGTCGCGCGCCTCTTGCATCGAGCCGACCAGCAACAGCGCTCCACGCGACGCCATCGACTTCTCGATCGTCGCCTGCGTCGCACTCGGCATCTCGTGGGCCAGCTCGGTCGTGGCTTGGTCGATCGTCTCGGCCAGTCCGCGGTTGTCGGTCAACACACACACGGCGGCGCGTGGGTCATGCTCGGCTTGTGCCAGCACCTCCGCGGCGATCAGACTCGGCTCCGCATCTCCGTCGGCCATCACCAACAACTCGGAAGGGCCGGCCGGGCAATCAATCGAGACCTCCGCCGCAAGCTGTAACTTGGCTTCCTCGACCCAGGCATTGCCTGGTCCGACGACCTTGTCCACCGCCACGATGGTGTCGGTTCCCAGTGCCATCGCGGCGATCGCCCCGGCACCGCCGACGGCGAACAGTCGATCGGCACCGGCGATCCGGCAGGCCGCAAGCACGGCGGGCGACGGCAACCCGTCCTCCCCGGGAGGCGAGCACACAATGATCTCCTCGACGCCCGCCACTCGGGCTGGAATCACGCACATCAGCACGCTACTCGGATACGCTGCGCGACCGCCCGGCGCGTAGGCGCCGACGCGGCGAATCGGTACCGGACGGCGCTCGATCCGTACGCCAGCCCGAGGCTCGACAAGCACGGGCCGGGGCCGCTGCGCCTCGTGCACGGTTGCGATGGCTTCGGCGGCGCGCTCGAGCGCGTTGCGCGCCGCCTCGTCAAGGCCCTCCAACGCCACCTCCCAAGCAGCAGGTCGAACCTCCAGCTGCTCCAGCTGCGCACCATCGAACCGTCGTGACAAACGCCGGAGCGCATCCTCGCCATGGCACCGAACGTCGGCGATGATGTCTCGCACGGTGCCGACAATCTCCTCGTCGCGCCCACCCGCACGACTCAGCAGGGCCCGCACCGCTGAGGCGTCCAGCGCGGCAAGTGGTCCACGAACGCCGAACAACGATCCGTTGGAGGTGCTCGATACCGCCATCGAGCCCGCCGTCATGGCGATAGCCTCTCGATCTTTGTGAGCAGGATGCCGGTCGCTCCGAGTTGCCGCAGCCGGGCGATGGCCGCGAAGGCCTCGCTCTGGCCGATAACCGCGTGCGCAGCCACCAGATTGCCACCGTTGAGAATGTCGATGATCGTTGGCCCGGAGACCCCCGGCAGCACCCGTCGCACCTCATCGAGCGCCGACCTGGGCACGTTCGCCATCAGATAGCGCTTGTTCTTCGCGCACACCACCGATTCGAGGGCATCGGTGAGATCCCGCACTATGGCGTCGTCCTCGCCACCCTCGGGGACACCAGATCGACCTACGAGCACGGCGCTCGACTCCATGACTGTGCTGATCTCGCGCAGGCCATTGGTCTTGAGCGTGGAGCCGGTGGAGACCAGATCGACGATGATGTCGGCCACGCCGAGATGCGGCGCGATCTCCGCAGCCCCTGAGACGGGCACCAGCGTGACGCGACGGCCCTTTGCCGCGAAGAAGGCCTCGCTGGTAACCGGGAACGATGTCGCTACCGGCGTCCCATCCGGGATGTCGTCTACAGAGCGCACCGTGTCTTCATCGCGCACGGCGACCGCCAGGCGACAACGGCCGAACTCGAGATCGAGGAGCTCGCGCAACGAGCGGCCGCTCTCGCGCACCAGATCACGGCCGGTGATGCCGAGATCGGCAGCGCCGTCAGCAACGAACTCGGGAATATCGTTGGCGCGTACGAACAGCGCCAGAAACTCCTCGCCGAGCTTCGCCTGCAGGGCGCGCCCGCTGATGTGCGAGAACGTGAGCCCGGCCTGCTTGATGAGCTCGCGCGACGGCTCGGCAAGGCGCCCCTTGTTTGGCATGGCGATGCGTATCATGGAAGTCCTCGATTCTGCGCTCACAAAAAAACCGCGGCCCGTCGAGTTCGACAGGCCGCGGCGGAAGGTCTTGTTGGTTCGGCGTTACACGTTCAGCGCACGCCACCGCCCCGGCCCGTGGGGCCGTGATGGTGATGGTGACGCTCGCCGTTCCACATAGTGCGGAAAGCGTAAGTCACGAGACCCGGACGCACAAGACCTCCTGGTAGGGCTCTTCCGTTGCCTATAGCCTCAGCCGTCACCGATATCTGCCCAGATCCCATGCAACAGGGTGAGTCGATGCACGGACGATTGAACGCATGAGCAAGCTGAAAGACTTCGCCACAAGCTACGCACGGGCCTGGTCTAGTTCCGATCCTCGAAGAGTTGCCGAGCACTATTCGGATGACGGCTCACTGTGCGTCAACAACGCAGAGCCCTTGCTCGGACGTGCCGCGATCGCCGAGTTTGCGCAAGGATTCATGTCGGCTTTCCCGGACATGGTGGTGCAGCTGGACGGACTCGATGCGGAGGACAAGGACCCGGTCTTTCGCTGGACCTTGGTGGGCGCGAACTCGGGCCCCGGCAGAACGGGCAACCGGGTACGCATCAGCGGCTTCGAGCAATGGCGGTTCGACGACGACGGCCTGATCGCCGAATCGCACGGCAACTTCGACGCAGCCGAGTACGAACGGCAGATTGAGCACGGTTCAGAACCTCCACCGCCGGTAGCCCGCATCTGGCACGGCTGGACGACGCTCCAGAACGCTGACGCCTACGAGGAGTTGCTCCGTACCGAGATCCTCCCGGGGATCGCCGACAAGGGCGTGGCCGGATATCGAGGCGCCCGCCTGTTGCGCCGCGTTGCCTCCGACGAAGAGGTGGAGTTCGTCACGATCCTGTGGTTTCAGAGCATGCAGTCAGTGCGCGACTTCGCCGGCGACGACCACGAGGTCGCTTGCGTTCCCGCGGCTGCGCGCAGGTTGTTGACTCGGTTCGACGGCCGCAGCCAACACTACGAGCTTCGTCAGCGCGTCGACTACTGACGCAAAGGCTCGACGCCGACATCTTTGGGTTTCTGTCGGTGGGCCCCAGCATGCTAGCGTCGGGATGTGAAGTACCTGGAACCGCTGGCGTCGGAGGATCCGCCGTGTCGGACTACCTGCGGGATGAGATCCCGATTGCTTGCCTCAACTGCGGCTACGATTACCGGCAGTCGATCGCTCGACTCGACGCAGCGCTGAACTTTACCTGCATCGCTTGTGGATACTGGAACAAGCTCGACACCAAACAGACCCGCGAGCTCCTCCTCGAGGTCCTCAAGAACGGTGGAGACGACCTGCGGTACGCAATGCGCCGGTTCGCGACTCGCTGAGATCCCGTCGAGCGCCATGGGTAGCTTCGGGCGGCACCGACTTGCGTAGTCGAATTCAAGCGACTGCCATCCAGCGAACTGTGGATATCAAGGGAGATAGATGATGCTCGCGGGAGTGTCGCTTTCCTCTTCCCAACCGTCGAACTTGAGATGCTCGAACGCCTTCAGCTCATCTGCCTTCTTGAGCAATCTGTAGAGATCGAATATCCAGCGGTCGGTGTCGGCGAAGAACCCGTCGTCGACGTCCTCGAAAACCCTGGCGACTTTGCCCTCGAGGATCTGGACCATGAACTTCCGGTTCTCCCGAAGCTTGATCAGTTGCTCTTTCATAAGGTCGGCGTTCGCTTGTCTCGATTATCCGAAGAATGGAGGTTGCCGCAAGTTTACCTGACCTGTCCCTCCAGGCGATCATCCTGGACCTTTCTTTGCGCTCCAGTCCTCCGACAGGCGAAGGGGCTCCACAGTTCCGTCCCACGTCCCAACTGACTGCTGCCGCAGATGAGCGAAGCCCCAAATCGGTACCAGTCAGAGGTTTAGGATTCGGCGATCTGAGGCCTCTGGTTGCCAGCCCCTGGCGAACTCCGTAGGAGTTCGATCGCCCAGTGAGCTGTGGGGTCTGTGGGCATTGTAGTCGAGCCTC
>PVBE012247978.1_pt1 | contig 46027 bp, 36 predicted proteins | sample 1631181 | NCBI WGS metagenome assembly PVBE01 (sample SAMN08397723, study PRJNA350692) | Marine metagenome, whole genome shotgun sequencing project. | isolation source: water | place: Pacific Ocean | collected 2012-04
TCGATGTCGACGCCCCGGACGATGCCGTCACGCTGCGCTCGATCTTCCCGCTGCCCGAGCGCGACTTCCGCGGTTGGCTGGCCCACGCGCGGGAGATGGCCACGCTCTGCGGGAATCTGTCGCTGGCCGACGCATGCGAGCTGCCCGGATCCACCCAGCGCGCATGACGGCCGAGGCTGACCTCCTCCGCGCCGCATTCGTCGATCCACTGGAGGCGGCGCACCTGCAGACCGGGCCCGTGGTCGACGTCGCTGGGATCGAGCGCGCTGTCGGCGCCCTTCGACTGCCGCTCGACCGGTTCGACGGCGCTTCTGACCAGCTTCGACTCGGAGACGTCACGCTGAGCGCCTTGGATGGGGTGGAACTGCTCGAGGTCCGCTACGCCCTCGATGGGGAACGCCGCGCCCTGGCCTACCGCGTCGGCGAGCAACCTCCCGCGCAGGACGCCCTGCTCGTGATCCCGGGAAGCGGCCTGAATCAATCCACCGCGCTTCTAAGCGGCGACGGGTACCACGGCGACATCGTTCGGCGGCTGCGCGCCTTCGGTGACGTGTACATCTTCGTCAAGCCGAACGAGGACTGCCGGGCCATCCACGATGGGCGCGCCAAACTCAGCTACGACTTCGTCAACGCCACCCTCCTGAACGCGGGCGCCTCCTACTCGGCGACCTACATCACCGGCAGCATGGCGGCGGTGAAGGCGCTCCAGCAGCGGTACGCGCGGGTGTTCGTGCTCGGCCTGTCCCAAGGCGGCGGCGCGGCCCTTCTCAACGCCCTGCAGACCGCGCCCGCCGCGTGCCTGGTCTGCTCGGGGTTTTCGGCGCTGGCGCCTCGCTTCCGGTGGGCCAACTTCGGTCAGATCATCATCCCGGGGCTGGACCGGATGTTCTCCAACGACCGCATCCGCGCGGACATCGCCCGATCGCCAACGCGATTCCTGTTCAGCCACGGGCGAACGGACAGCGCCGACTACCGCTTCGACCTGGAGGGCAGCGACACGCGTGCGTTCCTGGCCCCGCTGGCCAACGCCGTCTACCTGGCTCACGATAGTGGCCACTGCTACCCTGAGGCGGCCGTCGAGGACTTTCTGCACGCCGTGATTCGTGGCGAGACAGGCGAGACATGACCCCCGCCGACTTCCGGCGCGCCCTCGACCTCGGCGCCGCCCACCTTCGGGACAACGACCTCGGCTTCTTTCGGCGCGTGTGGGCGCAGAGCCTCGACACCTATCGCCACCGTCTGCGGCGCCTCGGCTTCACCGGCCACGGCGACGTGCTCGACGCGGGCAGCGGCATGGGCCAATGGACGCTGTGCCTGGCCGAGCTCAACGAGCGTGTGCAAGCGGTCGAGCTCTCGCCGGTCCGCATCGCCGCGACCGACGCGCTGTTCTCCGCGCTCTCGGTCGACAACATCACGCTGATGCAAGGCTCCGTCGAGGCGCTTCCGCACGCCGACGCCTCCTTCGACGCGGTCTTTTGTTACGGCATGCTCATGCTGACCGACTACCGGCGCACCCTTCGCGAGCTCAACCGCGTGCTGCGCCCCGGCGGCACCCTCTACTTCACCGCCGACGGCCTCGGCTGGTACCTGTGGAACATCCTCGAGCCGCGTCACAAGACCGACGACTACGACTCACGCCAGATGGCCGTCGAGACCCTCGCCCACACGATCGATTACTACGCCACCGGCGCCCACAGGCCTGGCGAGCAGCTCCTGATCCCCGGCCACGTCATGCGCGCGGAGCTGGAAGGGCTCGGATTCGACGACATCGAGATCGGCCCTGACGCCTCGCTCGCACGGGACGAGAGCGTCGAAGTCACCAGCTTCTACCCGCCGGAGATGTACGGCCTCGAGAACGTCTACGAGGTGCTGGCGACAAAGCCGCCCCTCGCAGGCTCTACCGCTCGCTGATCTCCAACACGAAGTCGCCTTCCGCGTTGTTGTAGCCGTCGACCACCACGGCGTAGAGCACGCCGGCGCTCGCGCGCATGTTGATGCTGGAGGTCAGGCCGAGCCCGGAGTCATCGCTGCAGGCCACCTCGCGGTCGCAGGCCTCGAGCACGTAGAGCACGGTGTCGTAGTCGGAGCCGGCGGTGCTGAGCGTCAGGTCCACGGCCTCGTCGACCGCGAAGAGGTACACCGCTTCGCCCGCGTTTCCCGCGAGACCGCAGCCGCTCGGGGCGAAGGCGCTCGCGCCCACGGTGTTGCCGCGGAACTCGCCGAACGGCACGCCGAGCTCGGCGCCGGCGCACGCGGCAGGCACCTCGTGGCACGCGTCGGCGATGCAGCGACCGGGCGCGCAGAGGTCGGCGTCGCAAACATCGGGCGGCGGATCGACGCCCGCGTCGGGCGGCACCACGGCGGCGCCCTCGGCGAACTCGAGGGAGATGGTGCCGGACGCGGCGCGGAAGCCTTCGACGACAACGTAGTAGGTGGTGTTCGCGGCCGCGTCGACCTCGACGCGCGAGCGGGTGCCTAGCCCTCCGTCGTCGTCGCACGCGACCTCGCTGGCGTCGTCGGCGCACGCGGTGCGGACCGAAAGCACGGTGTCGAAGTCGGAGTCGCTCGTGTCGAGGACCACCCGCGCGGCCTCGTCGAGCTCGAAGCTGAACACCTGCTCGTTGCCACCCTCGGGCACGCAGCTGCCGTCGACGTCGTCGTTGAGGCCGGCGGTGTCGGCCCCGTAGATGCCGAAGCCGTCCATCGCCTCGACCGCGTCACAGCTCGCTGCGGCGGGCGGGTCGACGCAGCGACCGTCGCGGCAAATCTGGTCGGGACAGTCGTCGTCGATCGCGCAATCGGGCACCGCCCCCGGACCGAATTCGAGCACGAAGGGCCCGCTGCCGAGCAAGCCGCCGTCGATGAAGACGAAATAGCGCTGGCCACCGGTCGCCATGAACTCGACCACCGACTCGAAGAGCAGGCCGTCGGGGTCATTGTCGTTACAGGCCACCTCGGACGCGGGGTTCAGGCAGTCGGTGCGTACGTAGACCACGGTGTCGGACAGCGAGCCGGCCGTGTCGATGCGGACCACCTCGTCGTTCGGGCGCACGAAGGTGGCCACGATCTCCGGATTGACGAACCCGCCGCACTCCCCGTTGTGGGCCGCCTCGCCCATCGAGGCGTCGCCCTGGTAGAGCCCGAAGTCGAGCATCTCGAAGGGCTCCGCGCAGTTCGGTGCCGCGCCTGGGTCCGGGTCGGGATCGGGGTCAGGGTCGGGGTCGTCCTGCTGGCATTGCCCATCGACGCAGGACTCGCCGAGCCCGCATTGGAAGTTGTCGGTGCAGCACGCCTGACCGGGGAAGTCCTCGTCGGCGCTGCCGTCGCAGTCGTTGTCCTCGCCGTCGCAGACCTCGGCGCTGGGCGCCCAGCCGCCGATGTCGCAGAACACGCCCGCCTCGTTGCAGCTCAGGGTGCCCTCGACCACGCATCCGTTCTGATTGGAGGAGCAGACGCCGCCAGTCTCGAAGTCCTCGTCCACCTGCCCATCGCAGTCGTCGTCCCGGTCGTTGCAACGCTCGGGTTGCGGCGTGCACTCGGGATCGACGTCTCCGTCGGGGTCGGGCGGCGGCAGCTCCGCGTCCAGCCCCGCGTCCTCTTTGGACTCACCGCCACCGTCCATGCCGAGGTTGTCACGGCCGGCCTCGGGCCGCGCCGGGCGCTGATGCGTACCCGCGTCTCGTTGGGGGCGCATGACCCCGTTCGGATCGAAGCCGATGACACCGCCGCCGTCGTCTTCGGAGCCGTCGGCACAGGCAACCAGCACGAGGGCGAGCAACGGCGCGGGGAGGAAGCGCAACACGGACCGAAGCTAGCGTCGCCTCGGGATCGGGTCAAATCGCCGCAAGCGCCTCAATGGCGGGGACCAACGACGCGATCAGCGGCGCTCGAATCCGCAACGTGGCGATGTGGTCGAGCGGTGTGTCGCTCAAGGTGACGATGGCGACCTCCGCCCCCGAGCGGCGCGCAACCACGGGAAGCTCCGCCGCCGGATGCACCTCCAGGCTGCTCCCCAGCACGAGGCAGAGGTCGCACATGCGCGCGGCCGACCATGCGCGCCGTACGGTCTCGGCGGGCAGCGGATCGCCGAAGACCACCACATCCGGGCGGATGGGACCCCCGCAATGCTCGCAATCGGGCGGCGACGGCCGGCTCATGATCTCGGCGCTCGACCACCGCGCCTCGCAACGCACGCAGTAGCAATCGTCGAGGTTGCCGTGCAGCTCCAGGACCTCACGGCTGCCGGCGCGTTGATGCAGCCCATCGATGTTCTGCGTGACGATGGCCGACACCGCGCCGCGCCGTTCCAGCGCAGTCACCGCGTGGTGCGCCGCGTTGGGCTCGGGATCACCGAAGGAGCGACCGAGCATGTGCAGCACCTCCCAGAACTTCGCGCGCCCGCGAGGCCCGGACTCGAAGTTGCGGCGGCTGAGCGTCTGCGGGTCGATCCGGCTCCACACGCCGCCCGGGCTGCGGAAGTCGGGGATGCCGGAGTCGACGCTGATGCCTGCGCCCGTGAAGACCAGGATGCGCTCACTCTTCGCCAGCAGGGCGGTGAGCTCGTCCATTCGTCAGTCCTCCCTCGCGCGCAGCGCCCGCGCGCCGAGCCACAGCGGCAGGTGATGGGCGACCAGGGTCACGACGAGGGCACCCAGCACGTGTAGAGCGTAGACCAATGTGCGCCCCGGGAGCGGCTCGAAGCCGTGTCCCATCACCAGCCGGAGCACGTCGATCGGGCGCGCGAGCAGGAGCACCACCGCCACGAGGTAGAAGAGGCCGAGCAGCATGAAGACCACCCCGCCGATCCCGCTGGCGATGCGCGCCGGGTTGTCCTCGTGGAAGCGCGGGTCGTGGGCCCCGAGGCCGACGCCCATCCCGGTGAGGCCGTACGTCGTGAGCAGCGCGATGAACGCGGAGGCCAGGTGCATCGCGAGCGGCAGCTCCACCACCAGGTTGCTCGACAGGGTCAGCAGCAGACTGAGCAGCAGCAGCGGCCCGAAGGCCCAGCGCACCTTCGCCTTGAGCAGCGTCATCGGGTCGATCGGCGCCGCGCGCACCACCCAGAACGCACGGCCCTCCAAGCTGACGGCCGGATAGAGGAAGCGGACGGCGATGGTGGTCACCACGAGCCCGCTGAGGGCGACGTTGATGAAGAAGAGCGCCGACTGACCGAGCATCCCGGTCGTCTCGAGCGTCCTGAAGTGTTTGAAGTTGAAGACGTAGACCACGACCAGCGCGCCGATGAGCAGCAGCTGGGTCCACTGGCTCGTGGTGCGGAAGAAGACGCGCGTGTCGCGCTGCACGAAGGCGTGCCCGACCGCGGTGGGATAGCGCGCCTCGCGCCGACGCATGACCACCCCGGTGAGACGGCGCCACACCGACGCGGACAGATCACCGCGTCCCTCCTGGGCGAGCGAGAAGCTGCGCAGATAGACGACCCGCGCCAGCCAGGCGCCCAGGGCGCACGCGGCGGGGGCGGCGGTGAGCAGGACGAGCGCGGGCTTCACGGCTTGAACCGGCTCGCCGCGCGCCAGCCAGAAGAGGGCCTCCAGCGTCCACTCGGTCGGGCTCGAAGACGGCCCGGCCGTACGCAGGCTGCCGACCAGCGCGACCAGGTCGTCGAAGCCCTCGGGGTTGAGGAAGCGCTCGGGCTCGGCCAGCCGGAAGGCGACGTAGACGACGAGGAAGCCGACCATCGCGAGCACGACCAGGACGTCCTGCGTGCGGTGCGCCGGCAGCCAGCGTGCGAGCAACATCGTCACCGAAGTGCCGGCCACCGAGCACAGGATGGTGAGCGGCAGCACGGCCAGGGGCAGCACCGCGTAGAACCACCACGACGCGCCGAGCACCGGGCCGCAGCCCGCGAGGATCGGCAGCGCGAAGACGAGCATCATCCACGACGACTGCACCCAGGTGTCGAAGAGCCGGGCGAGGTAGAGCCGCCCGGTGGGGATGGGCGCGCTCACCAGGAGCGGGAGGTCGTCGGCCAGGTACATCGTCGAGAACGCGGTGATGACGTTCGAGAAGATGAGCAGGCCGGAGAAGAAGAGCAGCACGATGCCGAGCACGCGGCGAATCAGCAGCTCGGCCAGAAACTCGACCTCGAGGAAGCGCGAGAACAGCCAGCGCGCGCCGACAAAGCCGCCCCACATGAACGCCGCGGCGAGCGCCGCGAAGATGACGAGTCGGAGCTTGCTGCGCCCGTCCCGGCTGCGCGGCTGGTTGGCGATGCCGCGCCATTGCGGCCACAGGAGCAGCGCCCAGAGGCGGGCGGCCGTCACGTGGCCGTGTAGCCCCCGTCGATGGTGAAGACCTGGCCGGTGACGTAGGTCGCGTCGTGGGCGATGGCGGCCCCGATGCCGCGGCTGCCGCCCGTGACCCAGACGAGCTTCTCCTCGAGCCGACCTGCCATCAAACCACCTCGCGCCGCCGGCGAATGCATGCCAGCAGCAGGAGCATCGCCGAAGCGGCGCCCGGCTGGCCCGAGGAATCGCATGTGCACCCCGTCGAGCCGCCACCGCCTCCGCCGGACCCGGGCCCGCCGTCAGCGGTCTGGTTCGTCCCGCCGGTGCCGCCCGCGCCGCCACCACCTGCACCACCGAGCCCGCCGCCAGCGCCACCCGCGCCGCCCGCGCCGCCTTCACCGTCGTAGATCTGCTCGAGCTCGTCGGTGCGGTCTTCACCGACCATGGGCGGACCGGCCTCAGCGAGCTGCTCGATCACACGCGCGCCGATGGTGCCCTCGCCGCGGACGGTCTCGCCGCCCTCGCGCCGGATGACGCCAGGCAGATTTCCGTCGGCGTCGGGCCGGATGATGAGACCGCCGACCTCGATGAAGGCCTCAACGGGCTCGCCGTCTTCCTCGCACACGAAGTGCCGCACGGCGGTCCGAACATTCGGGACGTCCTCCAGGTCGGCGTTGAAGGAGAAGACGGGGTCCGCGTCCATCTCGGCCGCGCTCAGCGTCGTGTACAGCCGCGTCAGGTATGCGTGGCGTCCGAGCAGCTCTTGCAGCTCTTCACGCGCGCCGTTGACCGCCTCGAGCTTGCGCGCCACGTCTGCACCGTCGACCTCGATCTGCGCCCACTCCTGGCCGCCCCAGCAGTCCTGACAGGAGAAGTACTGCGCCGCCGTCACGCCCTCCGGCAGCTCGACGTAGGGCGTGAGCACGCGCTGAGCGTCGGCATCGACCTGGTAGTCGAGCGCCTCGACGACCTCGCCGAGCGTCGCTGCGGCTCCAATGGCCGCGAGCACGCCCTCGGCGAACGGGTTCAGCGTCGGCCCGAGCGCCTCCGCGGTGCCCGCGAAGTCGGTGGCAAACGCCTTCCCGCCCGCCTCGTCCGCTGCCTGGCTCACCACGTCGGGGTAGTTCTGACCGGCGTTCAGCCAGTCGATGGCGGCCTCGTTGATCTGCACGTGTCCGTAGTTGAGCGGGATGGCGCGCACGTCGCCGAGCACGTGCACAATCACGCCCATGTCGGGCGAGGCCGCCACCGCGGTCGGCAGAATCGGCACCGCCGGGTTCGACCCCGGGAAGCGCATCGCGAGCGGGGCGATGTCACCCGCGTCGGCGTCCGGCAGCATCTTCAGCGCGACGAAGACCGCGCCCGCGTCGATGTACGGCTGCAGCTTGCTGTCGGTGGCCTCGGGGATCTGGAACTCGTTGTTGTCGAGCCACTGCCGGAGCGCCGCGATGTCCTCCGCGGCGAGCACCACCGTGTCGTACGGACCGACCGCCTCGCGCGACAGCACCTGCACACCGCGTTCACCCCCGTTCTCTTCGCCTCCACCGCCATCTAGCTGCGGCGGCAGCGGGCAGTTCTCCCCGAAGTCGTTCTGGAGCTGGAAGCGGGGCCCGAATTGCTGGTCGAGCTGGGAGAAGAGCTGCTCGGTGCCCAGCGAGACCTCGACCCCGGCCGGCGTCGGCAGCAGCCACCCGAAGTCCTGCGGCGGACCTTCGTAGGTGATCTGCACGTGCATCGTGACCGTGTCGCCGTCGGGCGCGAAGAAGATGCGCTCCGCAGCCTGGGTCACGGGCTGGGCGTTGTTGCAGAACAGCCCGCCACAGGCGAGGGCGGCGGAGGGAAGGAACACGACCGCGAGTGCGGCGGTGAGCGAACGCATGGAATCCCCTTTTCGGGTCAGTCGCGGCGCAGGCGCATTCCCAGCAGGAGCGCGAGGAAGGCGAAGAAGGTAGCAGGGCCGAAGCCGTCGCTGGTCTGTGAGCAACCGCCGCAGCCGCCGGAGTCTCCGGTTGTCCGAAAAGCCGCGTTGTAGCACGCCTCGAGCTGCGAGGTGCGGTCGTCGACGACCATCGCCGGACCCGACTCGGGCAGCTGCTCGATGACGCGCGCGCCGAGGGTGTCGACGCCGCGTACGGTCGCGCCGTCCTGGCGCGCGATGGTCCCGGCGATGGTGTTCTCTTCGAGGTCGACCCGCACGCGCAGGCCGTTGACCTCGATGAAGCTCTCGGTGAAGTTGCCGTCGTCGTCGCAGTCGAAGTGCTGCACCGCGTTGCGCGCCGCCGCCACGTCTTCCAGGTCCGGGTTGAACGAGAAAATCGGGTCCTCATCCATCTCCACCGCGCGCCGGGTTCACGCCCTCGGGCACCTCGAAATGCGCCGACAGCGCGCGCTCGGCGTCCGCGTCGACGAACGAACCGAGCGCCTCGAAGACCGCGCGCAAGGTGCCGGCTTCAGCCACCGCGGCGAGCTGGCCGGGGCTGTAGGGTACGACCGCGTCGAGCGCCCCGCCGTCACCTGCGAAGTCGGTGGTGAACGCCTTGCCCTGCGCCTCGTCCGCCGCCTGGCTGACGACGTCCGCGTAGTTCTGACCGCCGGAGAGCCAGTCGATCGCCGCCTCGTTGATCTTCACGTGGCCGTAGTTCCTCGGGATGGCCCGGTGCGTGCCGAGCAGGTGCACGATGATGCCCATATCCGGATCCGCGGCCACGGCCGTCGGTACGATCGGCACCGCGGGGTTCGGGCTCGTGAAGGTCAGGTGAATCGGCGACACATCTCCGGCGTCGGTTCCGGGAAGCAGCTTGAGGGCGACAAAGACCGCGCCCGCGTCCACATACGGTTGCAGCTTCTCGTCGGTGGCCTCGGGGATCTGGAACTCGTTGGCGTCGAGCCACTCGCGCAGCTTCTCGACGTCGGGCGTCTCGAGGATGGCGCGGTCGTAGGGGCCGACCGCTTCGCGCGAGAGCACCTGCACGCCCATCCCCTTGTCGCGGGCCGAAGCCGACTTCTCGGACCGCGGCCAGCCGCCGGCGCGAAGGTCACGGCGAGGGCGAGTGTCAGCAGTCGCATCGGACCTCTACAGTCGTGGGCGCCTCAGGCGCAGCCCCAGCAGGAACACGAGGAACGCGAAGGTACCAGGGCCGGGCAGGTCGTCGGTGGTGGAGCAGCCATCGCAGCCGCTGTTCCCGGTTGGACTGAACGCGGCGTCGTAGCGCGCCTGGAGCTGGGAGGTGCGGTCCTCGACCACCATCGCCGGGCCCGCCTCGGGCAGCTGCTCGATGACGCGCGCGCCCAGGGTCTCGCGGCCGCGAACGGTCTCGCCGTCCTGGCGGGTGATGGTCCCGGCGACCGTGTTCTGCTCGACGTCGACCTTCACGCGCAGGCCGTTGACCTCGATGTAGCTGTCGATGAAGTTGCCCTGCCGGTCGCAGTCGAAGTGCTGCACCGCGTTGCGCGTCGCCGACACCTCTTCCAGGTCCGGGTTGAACGAGAAGATGGGGTCTTCGTCCATCTCGACCGCGCTCATCGTCGTGTAGAGCCGGGTCAAGTAACGCTGCGACTGGAGCAACTTCACGATCGTCTCGCGCGCCGCGTTCACGGTCTCGAGCTGCGCCGAGATGGCCGCGCCGTCGAGCTCGGCCTCCCAATCCACCTCACCGAAGCAGTCGGGGCAGCCGAAGAACTGCGCCGGGTTGACGCCCTCGGGCACGTCGAACTTGGACGACAGCACGCGCTCCGCATCCGCGTCGATGAAGTAGCCGAGGGCCTCGAAGACCGCGCGAAGCGTGGCGGCCTCTGCGACCGCAGCGAGCTGCTCTGCGCGGTAGGGCACGACCGCGTCGAGCGCGCCGCCGTCACCCGCGAAGTCGGTGGTGAAGGCCTTGCCCTGGGCCTCGTCCGCCGCCTGGCTGACGACGTCCGCGTAGTTCTGACCGCCGGAGAGCCAGTCGATGGCCGCCTCGTTGATCTTCACGTGACCGTAGTTCTTCGGGATGGCCCGATGCTCGCCGAGCAGGTGCACGATGATGCCCATGTCGGGGTCCGCGGCCACGGCCGTCGGCACGATCGGCACCGCGGGGCTGGGGCTCGTGAAGGTGAGGTGAATCGGTGACACGTCGCCGCTGTCGGTGCCGGGCAGCAGCTTGAGCGCAACGAAGACCGCGCCCGCGTCGATGTACGGCTGCAGCTTGGGGTCGGTGGCGTCCGGAATCTGGTACTCGTTCGCGTCGAGCCACTCGCGGAGCACCTGCACGTTGTCGGCCTGGAGAATGGTCCGGTCGTAGGGCCCGACCGCCTCGCGGGAGAGCACCTGCACGCCCGGCTCCATGCCGCCGCCGCCAGCGCCGTCACTCTCGTTCGCCGTCGGCGCGTTGATGCCGCCGCGCTGCGCCACGTTGCAGCGCTCACTGAACTCTTGTGAGAGCACGAAGCGCGGACCGTACGACTGGTCGAGCGTGCGGAAGAGCAGCTCGGTGCCGACGAAGGTCTGAACGTCAGCCGGGGTCGGCAGCAGCCAACCGAAGTCCTGTGGCGGACCGGCGTAGGTGATCTGCACGTGCATGTGCGTGGTGTCGCCGTCGCGGGCAAAGAAGATGCGCTCGGCGGACTGATTGACGGGCTGGGCGCTGTTGCAGAACAAGCCACCGCAGGCGGAGGCGGTCGCCGGCGTGAGGACGAGCGCGGTGGCGACGAGCGTGAAGAGTCGATTCATCTGAAGCTCCTGGGAAAATCGGCCCGCGTACCCGATGCAATCCCAGGGCCAGCAGCACGGGCATCTGTCGTGTGTCGGATCGGCCGACCAACACGGCAGATCTGGCGGATTTCCGAGACAAGCTCTCAGAAATCCGCGAACGCAGGCCTGCCATTGCACAGAACTTCGTGGCTTCCGCCGCGGCACGCCCCTTGCGTAGGGCAGCGGGCCGGGAGGTTCACGACATGAACGGATTCGTAAAGGCGATAGCGGCATCACTCGCCCTCGCCCCTTCGGCCGCGCTCGCTTGCGGCGGCTTTTTCTGCAGCTCGGCGCCGGTCGACCAGCAGGCCGAACGCGTACTCTTCGCACCCGAGGCCGACGGCGCCTGGTCGGTGTACGTGGAGATCCTCTACCAGGGCGAGGCGGACGAGTTCGCCTGGGTCGTCCCGGTGCCGGAAGCGCCGGAGCTCGACACCTGGTACGGCGCCGCGTTCAGCGCGCTCGACCAGGCGACGCAGCCGAACTACCAGCCCGACCAGAACTGCTTCCCGCCGCAATTCGCAGGGGCCGGCGGTGACCCGGACTCGCAGAACGCGGCGCCCGAAGACGAGGCCGGAGAGCGCGTGAACGTGCTGGCCCGCGAGCAGGTCGGGCCGTTCGACACCGCGACCGTCGAGTCCGAGGATCCGCGGGCGCTGGTCGAGTGGCTGCGCGTCAACGGCTTCCGGATCGTCCCCGAGATGGAGCCCTTCATCGCGCTCTACACCGCCGAGGGCATGGCCTTCACGGCGATGAAGCTGCTGCCCGGCGAGGACGTCGCGTCGATCAAGCCGATCAAGATGACCTACCGAAGCGCCGGCCCGGTCGTGCCGCTGCGGCTGACCTCCGTGGCCGCGATGCCGGAGATGGGCGTGAAGGTCTGGGTGCTCGGCGACAAGCGCTTCGGCCCCAACAACGTCCCGGAGATCGAGATCCCGCTCGAGGAGGTGGTCTTCGACTGGAACCGCTACCAGACGAACTACATCCCGCTCGTCGCCCGCAAGGTGGACGAAGCGGGCGGCCACGGCTTCGTGACCGAGTACGCCCAGCCCTCGCAGGCCCTCGCCGACACCATCGCCAACAGCAACGTGCCCAACCGCGGCGACGAGGAGGACTTCCAGGAGCGGCTCGCGGCGCGTGACGACCTGGCGCGGGTGCTGCGCGCTTCCCCGTACCTGACGCGGATGTACACCCGGGTGTCGCCCGAGGAGATGGACATCGACCCGCTCTTCGAGGCCAAGGGCGGGGAGGATGTCAGCAACTTCCACCAGCTGCCGCCGGCCGAAGAGGACCAGTGCAACCAGGGTCCTGCGGCCGCCGACGCCTGTGACTTCGCGGCGTGTGGCGCGGCAGGCCAGTGCGGCGTGCCCGAAGAGAACGTCGCCGGCCAGTCCGGCGTGAACGCCTCGGGCTGTGCCTGCGCGGAAGGCGCCGTCGCGCGGGTCGTCCCCGGTGCCAATGGCGCCACGGTGAGCTGCGTCGACGTCCGGCTGAACTTCACGTCGCCGACGGTGAACGTGGGCCCCGTCGCGCTGCCCGACCCCTGCGTCGCGGACGCCTGCGGTGACAACGGCGAGTGCGTCTCCCTCAACGGCGCGCCGACCTGCCGCTGTGCCCAGGGGTTCATCGCCGTCGCCGAGTTCAACGCCGAGGCGGGGATGGCGGAGCCGACGTGTGTGAAGCCGGTCGAGGCCATCTCGCCGATGTTCTACGCCACCACCGTGCTGCGTGAGCCGAACCTGCCGTACCCCGGCAAGAAGGTGCCCAACCCGATGGCCGGCGGTGGCGTCGGTGGCTCGGGCTCCGGCTGCAGCGTCAGCGGTCCCGGGTCGACCCCGGCCGCGCCCTGGTTCATCCTCATGGCCGCGCCGCTGCTCGGGCTGCGCCGCCGTCGCCGCCCCTCAGAGGAGAAGTGAGAATGCTGCGTCCTTCACTCGCCATCGCCGCCACGCTGCTGCTGCCCTCGGCTGCGCTCGCATGCGGCGGCTTCTTCTGTAGCACCCAGCCCGTCGACCAGCAGGCCGAACGGATCATCTTCGTGATGGAGGGTGACTCCACGGTCACGAGCTACGTCGAGATCACCTACCAGGGCGAGCCCGAGGGCTTCGCGTGGGTGGTGCCGGTGCCCGAGGCCCCGGAGCTCGATACGTGGCATGGGCTGGCGTTCAACGCGCTCGACGTCGCCACCCAGCCGCAATTCCGCTGGAACGGCGGCTGCTTCGACGACGCGGTCGCGGAGGCCGACGGCGATGGACGCAACGCGCCGCCGCCTGCGCCGGGTGGGGTGGACGTGCTCGCCCAGGAGCGCGTCGGGCCCTTCGACACCGCGACCGTCGCAAGCGACGACCCGCGCGCGCTGGTCGAGTGGCTGCGCGTCAACGGCTACCGGATCGTCCCCGAGATGGAGCCCTTCATCGCGCTCTATACCGCCGAGGGCATGGCGTTCCTGGCGATGAAGCTCGCCCCCGGCGAGGACGCCGACTCCATCGAGCCCATCAAGATGACCTACCACGCGGCCGGGCCCGCCGTGCCGCTGCGCCTCACCGCCGTGGCCGCGCAGCTCGAGATGGGCGTGAAGATCTGGGTCCTGGCGGACAAGCGCTACGCGCCGATGAACGTGCCCGACCTGGTCATCTCCGACGACGAGCTGGTGATGGATCCGTGGACCTGGACCACCAACTACAGCGCGCTCGTCGCCAAGGCGGTCGACGAGGCGAATGGAAGCGGCTTCGTGACCGAGCTCGCGACGCCCACGGCTGACCTCGCCCGCACCGTGCGCGACAGCAACGTGCCCAACCGCGGCGACGAGGAGCAGTTCCAGAAGGCGCTCGCCGCCCGTGACGCGCTGGCCGACCTGCTCGACTCGAAGCCCTACATGACGCGGCTCTACACGCGCCTGTCGCCGGAAGAGATGGCCGTCGACCCGATGTTCGACGTCTCCGCCGACATCGCCGACGTCAGCAACGTCCACCAGGTGCCTGACGTCGAAGACCAGGACCAATGCGGCGACGCCGAAGAGTTCGATGTCTGCGCCTTCGCCGCGTGCGGCGCCGCCGGGCGGTGCGCGGTCGTCAATGAAGAGGGCCGCGGCCCGGTGGCAGGTTGCGCCTGCGCCGACGGCACCGTGGCGCGGGCCTCCGGCGACGTCTCGAGCCGCACCGGCGCCCAGGCCGCCTGCGGTGACCTGCGCTTGAGCTTCGTCAGCCCCTCGGAAGACCCGGCGCTCGTCTTCGCCGACCCGTGCACCGACGAGATGTGCGGTGAGAACGGGCTCTGCGTGGCGCTCAACGGCTTCCCGGCCTGCGCGTGCGACCGCGGCTTCGTAGCGGTGGCCCGACGCAACGACGAGGGCATGGCCGTCACGAATTGCGAGGCGCCGGCCGAAGAGGTCGACCCCGAGTTCTACCTGCAGCCGATCCCGGAGCCGCAGCTACCGTACCCCGGCCGCCCGGCTGCGCCCGTCGATCCGATGAACCCCAACCCGACCAACCCGAACCCGCCGGCCCCGGGCGGGATGGGCGGCAGCGGCAGCAGCTCCGGCTGCTCGACGACGCCGGGCTCACCAATCGGCGGCTGGGCCTTCCTGCTGCTCGCCGGCCTCGCCATCCGGCGTCGCGACTAGATCTCGACCCACCCGAGTGCGCGCATCAACCCGCAGGCCAGATCCGAGGGTCTGCTGAGCCGCCCCGCGTAGCGCCCGCTGAAGTCCGGCGGCGTGGCTACCTGCCCCCGACGCGTAGCCAGTGCCGCCGCCAGCTCGAGCGCGCAGCGTCCCTCCGGCGAGTACACGCGCACCACGGTCCCGAGCGCCCTGCGGCCCAGGACGACCTCGTTGAGCTGGTCGTGCAACGGCACCTCGCCCCGCGGCGCGAGCGACGGCTCGTCCAGCGCGCGTCCTGCCGCGTGGTCCAACGCGGCGCCGAGCAACGCGAAGTACGCGAGCGCGCCGGCGGGTGCGCGGTCGACCGCCGCCACGAGGTCAACCCGAGCCGCCTCGAGATCACCGCGCTGGGCGTGCAACAACACCGCGCGTTCAGCCCGCGGCCACCGTCGCGGCGCGTTCGGCAGCGGCCGCGTCCGCCAGGCGCCGCGCGTCCTCGCGGCCGCGGTACCACCAGGCCGCGCCCGCCACCACGAGGGCCAGCGTGGTCGCCAGAAGCGCCACGCGGTGGCGACGGATCCAACGGGTGACGAGGTCGCCCAGGCTGTAGCTGTGGGCGCCGACGAGCCCGCCGGCCTGGAAGACGACGACGTCGGCGACCATCTCGCCCGCGTCGGCGTACCGGTTGTGGGCGCGCTTCGCGAGCGCGCGGGTCGCGATCGCAGCCAGCTCCGGCGGGCAGCGCGGCTCGAGGGTCGCGGGCGCCTCGTTGGGCTGCGTGAGCACCGCGTGCAGAATCGCGAGCGGCGTCGGACCCTGATGCACCGGCTGCCCGGTGAGCAGCTCGTAGAGGATCACGCCGAGCGAGTAGACGTCCGCCCGCTGGTCGACCTGAAGGTGGCCGTGGGCCTGCTCGGGCGACATGTACGCGGGCGTGCCGACTATCGAGCCCGCGACGGTGTGGTCGCCGCTCACCGCTTCCAGCGGCACGTCCATCGAAGGTGGGCGCAGCGCCGGTGCGTCGTCGGGCTCTTCGACCGAGCCCACCGCCTTGGCCAGCCCCCAGTCGAGCAGCACCGTCTCACCGAAGGCCCCGAGCATCACATTCGACGGCTTGAGGTCGCGGTGGATGACGCCGCGCGCGTGGGCGTAGGCGACCGCGTTGCAGAGGTCGATGAAGTGCGGGAGTAGCGCCAGGCGGCCCGCCAGATCCTGGCCGCGCAGGGCGTCCATCAGGGTGCGCCCGCGGACCGGCTTCATCGTGTAGTAGAGCGTGCCGTCCGCCCGCCGACCGAGCTCGTGCACGGGCACGATGCCTGGGTGCTCGAGCTGGCCGGCGATGCGCGCTTCATCGAGGAAGCGACCGCTCGCGGTGGCGCTCACCACATCGGGCTTGAGCACCTTGAGCGCCACCTCCCGCCCGAGGTGCCGGTCGAAGGCGCGGTCGACGCGTCCGAGGCCGCCCTCCCCCAACAGGTCGAGCAGCTCGTATCGGCCCTCGTGCTCGGCGGTCAGCGCCTCGTTGTCGAGCGCGACGCTCGCAGACTCGGGGAGCGTGTCGGCCTTGGAGTCCGCGGCCAACGTGTCGGCGGTGGCGTCGGGCGCGAGCGTGTCGACCGTGTCGTCCGACGTCTCCGGCACGAGCGTGTCAGCTGTCGCGGCATCGTCTCTGGGCGGCGGCGTATCCGACACGGTCCAACTGTACGAGACACGAGGTATGCTAGCACCCGCCGCGTTGGAGGAATGGGAGATGGACGAGCCGGTCACCGGGCGCATCGTGCGGGGTCTCGACGACGACCGTTGGGTGCTCAACACCGGCCTCGAGGCCGGCGTGAAGGGCGACGACCGATTCGTGGTCTTCGAGCTCGGCGAGGAGATCGCCGACCCCGAGACCGGCGAGTCGCTCGGGGCGCTCGAGCTCGTGAAGGGCCACCTGCGCGTCGTGCACGTCCAGTCGCGTATGGCGATCGCGCAGATCGAATCGAAGGAGAAGGCGGCGGCGCCCAAGCAGCCGCAGGTGCTCTCCGCCATCCTCGCGCGCACCGCGACCGGCGCGCCGAGCAAGCCCGAGGGCGGCCGCCCGAGCTCGGTCGAGCCCCAGGTCGGCGACCGGGTGCGTCGGGTCTGATGGCGGTGGAGTCGGCGCGCTGCCCGGTCCACGCGGACGCGACGCTGCGACCTGACGTCGTGCGGGCGCTCGACCGTTTCTGGGGGACCGACGGAGAGTTCAGCTACGGCGCCTGTCCGACGTGCGGGACGTGGGTGCTCGACCCGCGTCCCGTGCCCGCCGACATGGGCCCGCACTACGCGCATTACTACTCGGACGGGCAGATCGAGGACCAGCGGCGGGCGTTCGAGAAGCACAAGCCCGAGGTGGCTCTCGGGATCGACCGGCTGCGCGCGCTCGACACCATCAAGCGCCTCGGAAAGCTGGGCGCCACCTTCGGGCCCGAAACTCAGGTGCTCGACGCCGGCTGTGGACTCGGCGGGGTTCTGCGCTCGGTACGCGACGAGACCGGCGCGCAGGTGCGTGGCCTCGACTTCAACCCTCGATGCCGGACATTCGCCGCGGAGGTCCACGACCTCGAGGTCGACACCGGCGAGCTCGCGGACCAGGCGTACGAGGACGGCCGCTTCGACGTGGTGACAAGCTGGCACTGCCTGGAGCACACCTACGACCCGGCGGCCGAGCTGCGCGAGCTGAACCGCATCACCCGCCCGGGCGGCTACCTGGTGCTCGAGGTGCCGACGATCACCTGGATCGGCCGGGTCTTCCGCGGCCGGTGGTTGTTCCTGCAGGCCCCGACCCACCTCTTCCACTTCCGTCCCAAGACGCTGCGCACGCTCGTCACAGGCGCCGGCTATCGGGTGCTGCAGCTGAAGCGACCGTGGTTGCCGAGCGAGTTCGCCGGGAGCGTGCTGATGGCCCTCGGCATGAAGGGTTTCGCCCCCCGATTGCTGGTCTCGGGCAAGCCGCTGCGCGACCATCTGTGGGGCCTGCTGATGGGTTTGCTGCTGCTGGTGGACGTGCCGCTGACCATCCTGACCGCGCTGCTCGGCGACGCAGGCGTGGTCCGCATCGTCGCCCAGAGGGAGGACGTGTGAGCGACTTCCTCCCGAGCGCCCGGCGCCTCCTGGTCTGGGGCGCGGGCGAGCTGGGTGGACAGGTGGCGCGGCGCTGGGCCGAGGCCGGCGGCGAGGTCCTGGGGTTCACGGCCGGCGAGTCTCGACACGAGGGGCTTCGACGGTCCGGGGTCGAGCCGCGGAGCGGGCCGGCGACCAAGGAGGTGCGCGCGGACGACGTGCTGCTGCTGACGCTGCCCGGGACCGACCGGCAGATCATGGCGGTCGACAGCCTGCGCTCCGCTGGCGAGCCGCCGGCGCGCGTTGCGCTCGTGAGCTCGACGGGCTTCTACGGCTCGGCGGGCGGGAAGGTGAGCGCCGGCAGCCGCCCCGGGACCGATGCACGGTCGGGCCGCATCGCCGCGCTCGAGGTGCTGTTCCGCAGCTGGGCACCGCACGGCGTCGTGCTGCGGATGGGCGGGCTCTATCGGAATGGCCGCGGGCCGCTCGCCAGCTACCAGCGGCGCGGCACGGCGCCGGACGGGCCGCCCGACAAGACCCTGGCCCTGATTCACTACGATGACGCCGCCACGGCGACCTTCGCCGCGCTCTCCCACGCGTCGCCTGCGCCGAGCTACCTGTGCGTCGTGCCGCCGTGTCCGACGCGCGCCGACTTCTACCAGGCCGCGGCCGTCGTCAACGAGTTGGAGCTGCCGTTTTTCACGACGCCCCTCGGACGGCCGCCGGCAGAGTACGATACGACCCGAACACGCAATGACCTGCTGCCGGAGCCTGCCTACCCGAAGTGGCAGGCTGCGCTCGTGCCCTGAACGGAGGAGACAGCATGGAGACCAACCAGGACATCATCGCCTGGGCCGGGACCCACATTGGCAAGGTGAAGGATGCCAATGAGGACGCCTTCCTTGTCGACAAGCGCCTGCGCCTCTACGTCGTCGCCGACGGGATGGGGGGTCACGCGGCGGGCGAAGTAGCGAGCGAGACGGCGGTCAAGGAGATCCGCCGGGTCGTCAAGGAGGGGGAGCACCTCCTGGTCGACTACGTCGAGACCGGCGAGGGTCGGGAGAACATCCTCGACCTCATCGAGCTGGCGGTGCGCCAGGCGGGCGCCGCCATCTACGAGCTGGCCGAGGCGGATCCGTCGAAGCGCGGCATGGGCACGACGGTCGTCCTGCTCGTGCTCACGCCGACGCGCGGGTTCATCGCCCATGTCGGTGACAGCCGCGTGTATCTGGTCCGCGAAGGCGAGGTCTTCCAGCTCACCGAGGACCACTCGCTCATCAACGAGCTCATCCGGCGCGGCAAGCTGCGACCCGAAGATGCGAAGTCGGCGCCGTACAAGAACGCGGTGACCCGTGCCGTCGGGGTCTACCGCGACGTCGAGGTCGACACCCTCGACTTCGAGATCTCCGGTGGCGACAACTTCATGCTCTGCAGCGACGGGCTCTCCGAGTACCTCGACGACGAGAAGGAGATCGCGGCCGTCCTCGAAGAGCAGGAGTTCATGGCCGTCCCCAAGCGGTTCATCGAGCTCGCCAACGAGCGCGGCGGCAAAGACAACATCACGAGCCTCGTGGTGAAGGTCCCGACCGAGGGCGAGGCCTCGAACGAGACGGCGCTCAAGCTCGACACGCTGCGGAAGATGCCGCTCTTCCAGCATCTCAGCTACGTCGAGCTCTGCGAGGTCCTCAACGTCAGCGAGATCAGGTCGTACGAACCCACGGAGGCGGTCTTCTCCGAGGGCGACATCGGCAACGAACTCTACGTGGTGCTCGAGGGCCGTATCAGCATCCACAAAGGCGACGTCGAGCTCGCGCTGCTCGGCCCGGGCGGCCACTTCGGCGAGATGGCGATCATGGACAAGAGCGAGCGATCCGCAGCCGCCACCGCGGCGATGGACTCGCGTTTGATCCTCGTCGGCCGCAAGCCGCTCTTCCTGTTGATGCGCAGGGACAAGGAGATCGCCGTCAAGCTGCTGTGGACCTTCGTCCAGGTGCTCAACCACCGCCTGCGTGCCACGAGCACCGACCTCGAGCGCTCCCGCACCGAGCAGATCGAGCTGCAGGACCAGCTGCTGGGGATCGAAGAGATCGAGTAGAGCGCTGAGCTGCGCTACTTGTTGGCGACTCGGGCGGGCTTCGGCTTGGCCCGACGCGGCGGCCGCGGTTCGAGCCACGGATCGACGTCGCCCTCCGGCCCGTAGATCGCGCGGTAGGCCGCGTAGCTGCGCAACACCTTGCGGGTGTATCCGCGCGTCTCGTCGTAGGGGATCTGCTCGACGAATTCGTCTAGATCGAGGTGGCCGAATTGCTCTCGCCACCGGTCGACGGCGCCCGGTCCGGCGTTGTATCCGGCGACGACCAGCGGCAGCTCCCCGTCGAAGTAGTTGAGCAGATGGCGGATGTAGGCGGTCCCGTAGTGGACATTGCCGCGCCGCGACATCACGTGCTCCAACGTCGGCTCGCGCTCGTGCAGGTACTTTCGCGCCACCAGCTTCGCCGTCGGGAGCAGCACCTGCATCAGCCCCAACGCCTTGGCGTGACTGCGCGACCGAATTCGGAACGCGCTCTCCTGCCGCATCACGGCCCACACGAGCAGAGGGTCGACGCGGTGCCGGGTCGCGGAGCTGATCACCGCACCCGAGTACGGCGTCGGATATGCGGCGAGCCAACGAGGCCGCTCCGGACCGTCGGGCGCCGCGTCGAGCGTGTCGCCGTGCTGCATGATCCAATGCGAGCGCCACCAGTCTGGCTTCGCGCGGTAGATCGCGGAGACCAGCTCGATGCCGCGCGGTCCGAGGCGCCCGAGGTCGTATTGCCGCCGAAGCGCCGCGCGCGCATCGTCAACCAGGCCTGCGTGATACAGCGCGACCGCAGGCGCCGAGGTCGACTCGACCGGGCGCACCTCCCACGGCTTCGGCGCTTGGAACGCCTGGTCGCCGCCTCCCGGTAGCGGCGGCACCTCGACGTCGGCCTCGATGAGCCTGCGACGGGCCATCGTCGCGTAGTAGCTGTGCGGGTAGCGCGCCATGACCTCGACCCAGCCGACCCGGGCCGTCTCGAAGTCGCCCCGGTGCCGGGCCACACGGGCGCGCCAATAGCCCGCACGCTCCGCAAACGTTCGTCGCGAGCTGTCGTGCGCGTCGGGGTGGTCTGCCTCGAGCGTCGCGAGGGCGCGGTCGGCCTCGCTCCAGCGCCCGAGCCGATACGCCGACCAGGCCAGCGACCACAGCGCGCGGGGGCGGTCGGCGCGGCCGTCGGTGGGCCCGCCGTGCCGCTCGACGAAGCGGCCGTAGAACCAAAGCGCGTCCTCGAAGCGGTCGAGGCGGGTGGCTAGCTCGCCACCCTGCAGCAACGCGTGCGCCGCGCGATGCGCTCCCTTTGCCGTCCGCGCCACCTCTCGATAGGCGGCCAACGCCTCGACCGACCGCCCGCTCTTCCGCAGCGCCCGCGCCTTTCGCAGAGCCAGCTGGTCGCGAACAGCCGGGTGCCGAGCGGAGACGAGCGCCTCGTCGGCCTCACGCAGCGTGCGCCGGCTCCACGCCACCGGGTGATGCCACAGCACGAGCAGCGTCGACAGCCCGATGGCCTCAGCGCCGTATCGGGCCTTGGCCGCACGCGCGAGCACCCGTCCGAGCGCGCGGTCGCCGCCCCGGGCCCGCGCCACCGCGGTGTCGACGAGCTCGTCGAGGCTGATCGGAGCCGGCACCGACCGGTCTCGCAGTCCGGCCAGCAGCGCCCTCTCCGCCTCGCGAGCCGCGGAGGTCGTCGGCCAGCGTCGCCACACTTCGGCGAGCTGACTCAACCAGGCGACCCGGTCGCCGTCGCGCATCAACCGCGCGTCCGCGCGCCACTTCGCGAGCCTCGACTCATTCCAGCGCCAGTAGACCTGGCCATCGAGCCGAGCCAGCGCCGCGAGCGCGTCCGCCGGGCGCTTGTCGTCCAGCGCGCGCTTGACCACCGTGAAGACGAGCTCCGGGAAGCGCGCCGCCCGCGGTGAGATCTTGGCGGTCAGCCGCCCCGCCAGCGGCTCGTCGTCGTTCGCGCGGGCGAAGAGGATGCGCTCGAGCAGGACGGCGTCCCGCAGCGCGGGCACCTCTGCCACGGCAGACTCGAAGCCCGCCTCCGCCTCCGGCGTCCACCCGAGCCACAAGTCACAGCGCGCGACCAGGAAGTCGAGGACGGGCGCGTCGGCCGCTGACGCCTGCACGCGCGCGGCGATCAGCTTCTCCCGCGCCTTGCTGATCCGATCCGCGTCGTAGTCCGCCAGCGCCTCGGCGACGCGCGGGTCGACTCGGAGGCTGCGCCGCACCTCGATCGCGTCTGGCGATCCAGTGCGCCCCTCTCCGCTCGCCTCGCAGACCAGCCCGGTCGCTGGCACGACAGGCGCCCAACCGAGTGAGACGAGCAGCAGCGGGAGGAACGACGACATCTCTTCCTTTCCAACAGCGTACGGGCACAAAAGGATTCGTCCCAAAAGTGGTTCCACCTTGAGCGTCGACTCTCACACCCTCGGATCCCTCCGTTGGGCCATCGCCGCCTACGAGCAGGTCCACCACGGACCGTCGTACTCGACGTGGCTCGAGGCCCGCGAAGACCGCTCCGACCTCGACGACACCCCCTGGGGGATTGAGACCAGCCGTTGGCGCGCTGACGAAAAGGACCGGGACGCCTTCCCGGTATCTCCTCCCAAATCAGCGCTCGGAGTTCGGATACGCATCGTCTCTTTCTTGTGCGTGCTTCAGGCAGGCGTCGCGATGGCAGGGGAGCCGGCAAACCCCACGCTGGGTCCGCTTCAGTATTCGCTGCCGCTCCATGACGGGCGTTTGATCCGTTTGCCCGAGGGGGTCGCCCGGCGCGCGGCGGTCGAACGCGACGCGGTTTGGGACTGGGGCTACAGGCGCAAGCTCCTGATTCGGCACGTCGCGGTCGACCGACCCCGTGCCGCGGCGCACACTCGGTGGCCGGACGCTTCTGTGGGTGTCAAGCGCCAGAGGGATGGGACCACCCTTGCGCCACGATCTAGGGACCACCTCGACGAGTCATTGAGCGTGGACATGGCGTCGACGGGTGTTGCCGCCGGGATCCGGCGATCTACCGCCGGCTGCGTTCCAGGCTCGACGCGCCGGAGACCCACGCGCTGGCCGCCGCGTGCAAGCCGCTGGCGCCGGTCATGGCAGCGCTCCCGCGGACCGCCTGCGCGCCGTTCGCCAAGGCCGCCGCGAAGGCGCTGAAGCAATGCCCGAAGCACGCTCCGACCATCAAGTCGCTCCTGGTCGCCACCGCCGAGCAGGCGGTCGCCCCGATGTACGCGCGACCTCTGCGGCTGGACCCCACCACGCGGGCGACCTGGGCAACCGACGAGCCCTGGTCGGCGGTCGGTGGCAACCTGCTCGCCGGAGACGCCATCCCGATTGGGGAGTAGGGCGGCCCGACGACTGCCACGACCAGCCCAGGTCAGAAGAGGGCATCGAGCGCTTGCTCAAGGCGCTCGACCGCAACGACCTGGACGTCGCCTTCGCGCAGCGCGCGTTCGGCGTTCGCGGCCGGCATGACCACGCGCTCGAAGCCGAGCTGGCGGCACTCGGCGACCCGGGCCTCGGCGGAGGTGACGGCGCGGACCTCGCCGCCGAGGCCGACCTCGCCGAACACAGCGGTGTGGGCGTCGAGGGGGCGGTCGAGGTGGCTGGAGGCGAGCGCGGCGATGACCGCGAGGTCGACGGCGGGCTCGTCGAGGCGCAGGCCGCCGGCGACGTTGACGAAGACGTCGGAGGGGCCGATGTGCATGCCCGCCTTCTTCTCGAGGACCGCGAGCAGCAGGGCGACGCGGTTGGCTTCGACGCCGATGCTGGTGCGGCGCGGGGTGCCGTATTGCGAGGTGCTGACCAGGGCCTGGACCTCGACCAGCAGCGGGCGGGTGCCCTCGAAGCTGGCCGCCACCACGGAGCCGGATGCCCCTGCCGCCCGCTCGGCGAGGAACATGGCGGACGGGTTGCTGACCTCGCACAGGCCCACGTCGCGCATCTCGAAGGCGCCGATCTCGTCGGTCGAGCCGAAGCGGTTCTTCACGGCGCGCAGGACCCGGAAGGCGTGGCCACGCTGGCCCTCGAAATAGAGGACGGTGTCGACCATGTGCTCGAGCACGCGCGGACCGGCGATGGATCCGTCTTTGGTGACGTGACCCACCAGGAAGGTGGAGACCTCGCGCCGCTTCGCGAGGCCCATCAGCCGCGCGGTGACCTGGCGAAGCTGGCTGACGCTCCCGGGCGCCGAGGCGATCGCCTGAGAGTAGAGCGTTTGCACAGAGTCGATGACCAGCACCGACGGGGAGAGCTTCTGGACGTGGGCTTCGATGCGCTCGAGGCACGTCTCGGCCACCAGCCACACGTCGGGCGCGCTCGCCCCCACCCGGTCGAAGCGCATGCGCGTCTGCCGCGGAGACTCCTCGCCGGTGACGTAGAGCACCGTCATCCCGAGGCGGGCGAGGCTGTCGGTCGCCTGCAGGAGCAACGTGGACTTGCCGATGCCGGGGTCGCCGCCGACCAGCACCAACCCACCTGGCACCAGCCCGCCGCCGAGCACGCGGTCGAGCTCGCCGATGCCGGTGGTCCGCCGCGGCTGGTCGGCGCCTTCCACCTCGACCAATCGCTGTGGCCCGCTCGCCGAGATGGCCCCGAACGCAGCGACCCCTGGCGGCGGATCGTCGACCGGCAGCGCCTCGACCACCGAGTCCCAGGCGTTGCAGCCCGTACAGCGACCCAGCCACTTGGGGTAGCGGGCACCACAGGCGGTGCACTCGAACGTCGGCTTCGCCTTCTTCTTGGCCATTACCAGGCGTATCCCGCGCCGAGCTGTGACATGAGCAGGAGGCCTCGACGCCCAGCTCCGCCATGCACGCGGGCCGTCGCGTCGAGCTTCAAGAAGACGCCACCGGCGACGGCCAGGTCGAAGCCGCCCCCGCCCGCCACGGCGAGCCCGCCTGCCGCACCATTCTCCTCGTTGAAGTAGCCGTCGTCACCGAGCTTCAATCGCTCACCCTCCAGGTCGAATCCGAAGCCCACCGCGATCCGCCAATACGGACGCAGACGACCCTCACCGCCGTAGACCCGCTCGATGCTGAGCAGGTCGCCGTACAAGAAGCGCAGCGGCCGCGCCTGATCGAAGGCCGTCAGCAGCTGCACACGCCACGCGAGACGGGCGACGCCCACCCGATGGGAGACACCGATGCCGACCACGACCGGGGCGAAATCACCCACCGGTGCGCGCTCGGTCGCCCACCACCCGACGCCTCCGAGCTCGGCCCACATGGCGGTCTCGCCATCGGCCTCTTCGGGGTAGCTTGGAAGCGGGGCCTCCGCCCGACTCGCGTTGGCCTGTAGCAGCAAGGCACATGCCAGAAGGAGAGCCAATGATTCCGGGAACATACGAGGCACGTGGGTGTCCACTCCGTCCAGGGTGTCCAGAATCTGGACGCTTCGCTCGACCGGGCCGAGGAAAGATTACATCCGGGTGATCAGGTACCAGAGCGCCGTCGCCAGCGCGGCCCCGATGCCCGCACCGAGCACGGTCTGTCCGAGCAGACGCTTCGTCTCGCTGCCCCGAGGCGTCGCCGGCACCGGGGTCTGCGCCCGGGCCTTCCCGGAGGCCTGGAAGATCGGGGTCGGCGCTTCACTCACGGGCTTGCGGCGCACCGGCTCCGGGGTCGGCAACGGCCGGCCCTCCACCGCGGCGAGCAGGCTGTCGCGCATCTCCCGCACCGTCTGGAAGCGGTCGTTCGGGTCCTTCTCGAGGGCCCGAAGCACCACCGACTCGACGTCCTGCGACAGCCCGGGGACAATCAACCGCGGCGGCGGAGGCTGCGCCGACACCTGCTTCATCAGCACCTGGGCCGCGTTGGCGTGACGGAACGGCACCTGACCGGTCAGCATCTCGTAGAGCAGGATCCCCACCGAGTAGATGTCGCCACGAAGGTCGTCACGCGCGCTGCCGCTCGCCTGCTCCGGCGACAGGTATTCCGCGGTGCCGACAACCATCCCCGTCATCGTCAACCGCTCGCTTCCGATGGCTCGAGCGATGCCGAAGTCGGTCAGCAGCGCCTGCCCGTCCGTGGCGCGAATCAGGATGTTCGCCGGCTTGAGGTCGCGGTGCATCACCCCGACGTCGTGCACGCACGCCAGCCCCTCACAGACCTGGCAGAAGAGGTCGACGGCCCGCTCCAACGGCAGCCGCCCCTCGCGCGCGAGCAGAGTCTCGAGCGTCTCGCCCTCGATGAAGGGCATCACGATCAGCGGCCGACCTTCGTGGGTCGGGAACCCCAGCAGGGGCACGAGGTTCGGATGCTGGAGGTGCACCAACACCCTGGCTTCGTTGAGGAATCGCTTCATCTGGCGATCCTCGTTGAAGAACTGAGGCAGCAGCATTTTCAGCGCGACGACCTGGCCGATCTGCTCATGCACCGCGCGGTAGACGCGTCCCATGCCGCCGCGCCCGACCTCGGCCTCGATGATGTACTCCTCGATCCGCTGCCCCGGGCGCACCAACCCACGCGAGGCCGTCATCGCGTAGGGGTCGGGCGGCTCGGTGGCCGGCCCCGGATCTGCCGGGGTGTCACTGTCGCGCAGTCGTGCGGGCCCGTCGTCGCGGATGGTCGCCTTCGCCCCGGAGAGCGAGACCAGCTCCGGCGGCGCGGCCTGGTCCATCTGGTCGGTTGCCGGAAACGGCTCGCCGGGGAACGTCTCGGCCGACGCGTCGACGGACTGGTCGATCGTGTCGAACTCGAGGGCGCCTTCGGGGACGGTGCGTCCCTCCGCCAGCGACGCCTCGCGTCCGGGCGACCCCATCAGGGTCCCGTGCCCACCCGTGCCGCGGGCGCCAGACAAGGCACGCAGCCGTTGGATCGCTTCCTGCTCGCGCACGGTGACCGCCGCGACCGAGGTCCCGCACTCGACGCAATGCAGCGCGAATTCGGGCAGGTCTGCCTGGCAAGTCGGGCAGCTGGCCATTTTCGGGCAATACCACCTCGCGCACAGGGCGGCGAGTGCGCTGAAATGGAGCGGACACCCAACGACGGTCGTAGCTTCTGTTGACCCTGCTCACCCCGCTCCTCGTCGCGCTGCTCGCGGCGCCATCTACTCCGCCGAACGACGCAGTGCTCGCGGAAGCGCGGCGCCTCGAGACCAGCGCGTCGGCGCGCGGTGCTCATGCTGGCGGCGCGGTCGACCTGATGCGCCTCGGCGAGCTGTCGTCGTGGCTTCCACACGGTGACGCGGAGCGACGGTTGCGCGCTGCGGCGGAGGACCGGAAACGCGCGCCGCTCGTGCGCGCCGTGGCGTGGTGGTTGGTTCGGCACCTCGCGCTTCGCCGCCTCGACGCCGCAGGCGCACGGCTGGCCGTGGCGAAGCTGGGGCTGGTCACCGAGTTCGTCGTACGCGCCGGGCCTGCTCCGGCCCCGACAGAGGCGCTGACATCCGACGGCTGGCGACGACCGACCCCAGGCGGGTACGGCGAGATCTGGCTCGAGGGGTTCCTCCGTCCGAACCGCGAGACGCGGGCGTCGGTGGCGACCCGGCTCGTGTCGAAGCGCGGCGGGCCGGCGGTGTTGCGCATCGGCTACGACGACCAGGCCACGGTGTACCTCAACGGCGACGAGGTCTACGCGGCCCCGAGCGCGCACAGCGCCTGGCTCGACCAGGCCGCGATCCCGATCGTCCTGCGCCCCGGCGACAATCGGCTCGTCATCGACCTGAAGCAGCGTGGTGGAGCGTGGCGTCTGATGGCGCGGGTCACCGACTCGGACGGCCGGCCGCTCGACGTGGCTGCGCATCCAGACCCGTGGGGAGAGGTCCCGGAGGCGTCGACCGACCCGCCGCCCACCGAAGTCGCGCACCTGTGGCCGTCGCTGCTCGCGGCGAACGAGGTGGAGCCGCCCGACCCCCAGGCGCTGCGCGATCTCGCAGACTACGCGCGCCGCACCGGGCTGCCGGACGACGACCAGGTCGTGCCGCGGGTGGCGATCGAAGGCGCGTGGGCGGTGGATCCGAGCCCGCGTACGCTGCGCGCGTGGGTGCGGCTGCTCCCGTCCGAAGAGCGCGCTGCCGTCCGTGCCGCGCATCCGCTGGAAGGCCCGTTCGGTCCCGAAGATCGCTACGCGCAGCTCCACCTGACGCTGCTCGACGCATGGCAGCACTATTACGCGCGACGCCATCAATCGACGCGTTCGGCCCTCGACGCGCTGGCAGCGGAGGCGCACGGTTTCGCACCGGCGGCACGGCTCCGTGCTGTCCTCTTCGAGGATCTGGGTCTGCCCAACACCGCCGCGGGCGAGCTCGCCGACGCCCGCGCCCGCTGGCCAGGACGCGTGGCGCTGCGCCGCGCGCACATCTCGGCGCTACGCACGGCGGGGCGCGTGCTGGAGCTCGTCGCGGAGCTGCAACGGCTGCGCGCGGACGGCGCGGCGGGCGCCGACGACCACTACCAATTGGCGCTCCTGCTCGCCGCCCGTGGTCAGACGGAGGAGGCAGTGGCCGCCCTCGACAGGGTCACGCAGGCGCGCCCGGAGCTATGGACCTACGCGCTCGAGTCGGCCGAGGTCCTCTTCGACGCCGGGCGACCCGCCGATGCTGTCGCGCGGCTCGAGAAGCTCGCAGCGAGCATCCCCGGGGACCGAGTCGTCTCCGAGCGTCTGGCCCGGAAGTACGTGGAGGACGGCCGTCGCGAGGCGGCGATCCCGCTGATGCGCGAGGCGGTGGCCGCGCGTCCGGGTGACACCGAGCTGCGCGCTTACCTCGACTCGTTGACGAATGCGGCCCCGGTCGCGCGGATGGGTCCCCCGATCGAGGCTCTGATGTCGACGAGCTCGACATCCGGGGTGCCCGCGCACGTCCTGTATCACCACGCGCGCACCCAGGTGGACGCGGCCGGGCTCGCCGTGCGCCGCGTCCGCAGGGTCGTCCGGCTCCTCACCGAAGAGGGCGCCCGACGCTACGCGACCTTCGAGCTCACCTACGTGCCGGGCGCCCAGCGACTCGAGGTGCAGACCGCGCGACTGCTCCGGGCGGGCGCCCCACCGGCCTCGCCACGGGTGAGTGACCGCGACCTCTCCGAGCCCGAGTACCGGCTCTACTACGACCTGCGCGCGGAGGTGCTCACCTTTGCGCGACCTCGCCCGGGTGACGTGGTCGAGGTCGCCTGGCAGGTCGCCGACACCGACCCGGATCCCGCGTTTCCGGGCTACTACGGCGAGCTGGCCTACCTGCAAGAGGCGGCCCCGAGGGCGACGAGCATCGTCGAATTCAGCGGCCCCCCGAGCCTCAGCGCCGAGGTGGTCGCCCACGGCCTTGCGGTCGAGCGCCTGGACGGCCGGGTGATGATGCGCGACGTGCCGCCGGTGACGAGCGAGCGCGGCATGCCGGGGCTCTCGTCGTCGCGTGCGTACGTGCACCTCAGCACGGCGAGCGACTGGAACGAGGTCCGCGACCGATACCGGCGGCTGCTCGACGGCCGTGACGCGCCGACCGAGGCCCTCGCCAGCCTGGCCCGGCGCTGGGCGGATGGGGCGAGCGATCCCACGGAGATCCTGGGCCGGCTGTACACGGAGGTCGCCAACCGCACCCGCTACGTCGGCCTCGAATTCGGGGTGCACAGCTTCAAGCCGGAGCTGCCGGCGGTGACGCTCGCGCGGGGGTACGGCGACTGCAAAGACAAGGCGACGTTGCTCATCGCCCTCGCGCGCGCTCTCGGCGTCGAGGCTCACCTCGCGCTGGTGCGGACCCGAGCATCGGGAGCGATCACCCCATCGCCGGCGAGCCTCGCCGTCTTCGACCACGCGATCGTGTACGTGCCGACGCTCGACCGCTTCCTCGACCCGACGGTGGACCGCAACGACCCCTGGACGCTGCCGCCCTCCGACCAGGGCGCCACCACCTTCGTCATCGGCGTCGACGACGCGCCGCGCCCAATCCCGCCCCAACCTGCGAGCCACAATCGCAGCGCCTGGACCCTCGACGTCGAGCTCGACGGGAAGGGGCGTGCTCGCGGTCGGGCCGCGTGGGAGACCCGAGGTCAACCGGCGACGGTGGCCCGGCGCGCGTTGGAGGCGGCGGGGGCCCGCCGCGAGGTGGCCGAACGGGTGCTGGCCAACAGCTTCCCGGGCGCGCGACTGACGGCCCCGGAGTTCGGCGGCTTGACCCCCGCGCTCGACCCCGTGTCGGTAGCCGCCGAGGTCGAGTTGCCGCCCTTTCCGACCCGCGACGGCGGCTTCGACGTGACGCTCGCGCCGTGGGACGCGGTCCGCGCGTACGCCCAGGCGGCACAGCGGCAGACGCCGCTCCAGATCGCGTACCTGCGGACGCGTGCAGTCGAGTTGAAGGCCCGGGTTCCGGCCGGATCCGAAGCGCGCTTGCCTGCCCCCGTGGCCGGCGAGAGCCCGTTCGGGACCTGGCGTGTCAGCGCCACGCGGCAGGCCGATACCGTGTCGCTCGGCGCCGAGCTGACACTGCGCGCGCACGAGGTGTCCCCCGAAGCATATCCGCGCTTCCGGGCGTGGCTCGCGGACCTCGACCGCGCCCTCGCGCGTCCCGTGGAGGTGCGCCGTGAATAGAACGCCGGTCGCTCTGGTCGCGGTGCTGCTGGGGGCGTGCGGTGGGCCGCCGCCGCCGACGCTGCAGGAACAGCGGTCGGTGCTCGAGGCGGGTGCCGATCCGGCCCGACTCGGCTGGTGGCGGTATCTCGACGGCGACGCCGATGGGGCGTCGAAGGCGTTCGAGCGCGCGCCACGGCACCCGCTGGCGGCGCTCGGGCGTGCGCGACTGGCCCTCGACCGCCTCGACGCGCGCGGGGCCCTGGCGGAGGCCGGTGTTGCGAGCGCCGCGGACGACCCGCTCGTGCGCCGCGTCGCCGTCGGTTGGGCCATCGCCGTCGCGAAGCAGCTCCCCGAAGGGAAGGCGTTGCAGGCTGCTGCGCTCGGCGATCGAGGCGGGGAGGCGTTGAAGGACGCCCGCTACACCGTGCGCGTCAGCTTCCTGCCCTACCTCGACCTGCGGCGATTGCGGCAGCACGCGCCGCGGATCGATCTCGAGGCGAAGCGGGCACACGCGCTCGGGAAGGCGTGGGCGCTGTCGAAGAAGGCACCCAAGCCCGACCGCGACGGGCTCGTTCTGACGACCTGGCCGCTTCCGAAAGGTGAAGCGCACCTGGTGGTCGAGGTCGACGGGCCGGCCACGGCATGGCGCGATGGCAAGCTCGTGGCGGCGACGGCGCTCGACCGTTTTCCTTCTCGCGTGATCCGCTTCTCGGCGCCCGGTGACGGTCCGCTCGTGCTGGTTTGGGCGGCGGGCGAGAAGCCCAAGGCGAGGCGAGTCCCCGCGGCCGCGACCCGGCGAGCGGCGCGGGCGGGGCCGGTCGTACCGGAGCGCGGTCCGGGGGTGGATTGGCTGGTCCGACATCTGTGGGTTGAGGCGGCGCTGGTGGACGGCGACGCGGGTGGCGCCGCCCGACTGTTGGAGGCGGCGCCCGAGACAGCGGCGTTCGCGATGCAGCGCGCGCGGCAGCATGAGATGGATCGCGGCCGTCCGGCAGGTGTCCGTCGTGACGCAGCCTCGGCGGCGTGGGCGGCGGCAGCGGAGGTCGCTCCGGCCCGGGCGTCGTTTGCCCTCGGGCGCATCGCGCGTCGTCGCGGCAAGCTCGAGGTCGCGCGCAAGCGCCTGCAGGAGGCCCTCGCTCGCGCGCCCGGCGCCTATCGCGTTCACCGCGAGCTGGCTCGGACCTTCCTCTCGCTCGGCTGGACCGAAGAGGCCGAGAAGGCGTTGGCCGCGGCGGCTCAACTGGCGCCGGACCGCTGCGCTCTGCTGGACGACCGCGCGGCGCTCGCGGAGGGCCGCGGTGAGGGGCGCCACGGACTCGTCGACCGCTACATCGCCTGTGATCGTCCGCTCGACGCCGCATCTCGGCTGCTCGAGCTGTCGCGCCCCGGCGAGGCGGCCGAGCGGCTCGCTGCGGTGCCCGAGGCGAAGCGGAAGACGAAGTGGAAGCGGCTGCAGGCGCGGGCGTTCGTCGGCCAGGGACGACTGCGCGAAGCGCACACGCTGCTCGCCGCTCAGAAGTCCGCCGAGGACCGGATGCGGGCCAGCGATCTGGCCCGCGCGGCCAACACCTCGCTCGAAGCCGGTCTGAAGGCGCTGGTGGCCGCCCACCCGACCGCGCAGCAGGCGCTGGACGTGGTCGCAGCGTTCCCGCAGTGGTCTCCATTCGCGGATCTCACGCTCGACACCGAGCGCGCGATCGCGGAATTCGAGGCCGGCGTGCCGATCGCAGGCCCGGCCGTGCGGGTGCTCGACCACAGCGCGGTGTTGTACTTCAAGGACGGCAAGAGCCTGCGCTGGGTCCACGAGGTGCTGGCGATCCGGTCCCGCGACGCGGCGGAGCAATACGGCGAGATCGGGCTGCCGGCCGAGGCGCGCGTGATGTCGCTCTACACCCGGAAAGCGGACGGGCGACGGCTGTACGCGGAGGAGACCCCCGAGAAGGAGACGGTGTCGCTGACCGACATCGAGGACGGCGACTACGTGGTCGCGGTGTACCTCGAGCCCGGCGACAACGGTTACCTGTACGACACAGGCTTCCTGACGCCGCGGGTGTACTTCCGCGGGATGGATCTCCCGAGCAAGCGGCAGCGGTTCGAGGTCTTCTCCTTCGACGCGACCCCGCCTGACCATCAGCGAATACACGGGGCGCCGCAGCCGACCCCCGTAGAGCTCGACGGTCGCGCCGGCCTGCGCTTCGATTCGGCGCGCGTGCCGCTGTTGCCTCCCGAGCACGACACGGTGCCGCCGGGGCTGTTCCTCCCCTCCATTCGCGCGGGGCGGGCCGTGCGCCTGGCCGAGGATCTCGACTATCTGCGCGACCGCGCGCTGTGGACGCGTCGGCGGACGGTGGCCTTCGACGCGTGGGCGCGGGAGACAGCGGGGAGTGGCGGGCGGACCCAGCGCGCGGTGCGGTTGGCGCGGGCGGTGCGAGAGGCGGTCAACGGGGACGCGGGGCTCGTCGCGGAGAACGTCGCCCACGCGCGGCTGAGCGGAGAAGGGAACCGGGCAGCGACGTTGAGCGCCGCCCTGGAGGCCGTCGGGATTGAGCACCGCCTCGTGGTCGCGCGGCCGAAGGTGCGCGTCCCGTCTGGCCCGTTCCTGCAGGTGGCGGACTACTCGTACCCGCTGATCGATCTCGGCGACGGCTGGATCGATCCCGAGCCGGACCGCGCGCCGCCCGGCTTCGTGCCGTTCGGGTTGACCGGGGGCGATGCTCTGGTCGTGTGGCCCCCGACCGCGGCGCACGACCCGGTCCCGATCCCGGAGGAGCGGGTCGTGCCGGACGCGCGCAGCGTGCGGTTGACGATGCGCTGGGACGAGGAGGGGCGGCTCAGCGGCGAGGTGGAGGATCGACTCGAAGGGCAGGAGGCGATCGTGGTCGGGGCGTACCTCGCGCGGCTCGATCCCGAGAAGCACACGCGGCTGATGGAGCGGCTGCTCGTCGCCGTCGTCGGGGCGGCCCATGTGACGGCCTTCGAGGATCCGAGTACGCAGGATCCCGACGGCCCGCTGCTGCTGCGCTACGCCTTCACGACGGAGCCCAGCGCCCGGCTGAACCTCGGGCTCTTCCCGGTGACCCCCGGGCGCAACTACGCGACGCTCCCCGAGCGCGCGACGGCGCTGATGGTCGACCTGCCCACCCGGCTTCGGGTCTCGGTGCGCCTCGAGAGCGCAGCCGACTTCGCGACGACGGTGAGCCGCGGCGAGCTGGCCGAGGGTCCGTATCGCTACCGGCTCCACGCGGATGTGGAGGACGACGCGATCGAGATCGAGGCCGCGCTCGACCTGCCGGGTGGCGCCATCGTACCAGCGGATTACGAGCGGTTTGCGGCGTGGGCGCGGAAGGTCGACGCTGCCGAGCGGGTCAGCCTGGAGCGCCCAATCAGTGCTCGAAGGCCGTAGGTTCGGCCTTGTTCGGGTTCTTCCCGAACAAGTAGAGCCCGGCCAGCATGATCACCGGGCCCAGCAGGTAACAGAGCAGGAGCGGCATGCCGAGCGCGTACCCGAGGTAGCCGGCGAGTCCGGCCGCGACCATCGCGAGGACTGCGTACGGCAGCTGGGTGCGCACATGTGCCAGGTGTGGACAGCCGCACGCGGTGGACGAGAGCACCGTGGTGTCGGAGATCGGTGAGCAATGGTCGCCCCAGATGGCGCCGTCGAGCACCGCCCCGAGGCAGGCCAGCACGATGATGGGCTCACCGGAGAGGGTCGCGGCGAGCGGTGCCGCAACGGGCAGGACGAGCGCCATCGTTCCCCAGGAGGTGCCGGTCGAGAAGGCGACGACGCCCGCCAGCACGAAGACGATGAGCGGTAGCAGAACCGGGGGCAGCGAGTCGCCGATGAGCGCCACGATGGCCATGCCCGTGCCGAGGTCGTCGCAGACGGACTTGATTGACCACGCGAGGATCAGAATCGCGGCCGCGTCGGCGAGGGTACGGATGCCGTCGAAGTAGGCCGTGACCGCCTCGCGGAAGGTCAGCAAGCGCTGGGCGACGGCCATCCAGATGGCGGCCACCCCGCCGACCAGCGACGAGACGAGCAGGATCAGCGGGACGTCGTCCGCCGCCTTGTCCATCACGACTTTCCAGCTGTCGAGCGAGAACAGGTGGAACTCGGCCATGCCGCGGGTGCCGACGTCGAGGATCAAGCCGAGGATGAGGGCGAGGACCAGGCCGATGGGGATCAGGGCGTTGCGCGCCCTCGGGTCGACGCCGTCCTTCTCGATCTGCGCCGTCTCGTCCTCAGCGTCGCCTTCGGGGATCAGCGGGCCGCCAGACCGCGCGCGACGCTCCGCGTGGTACATCGGGCCGATGTCGCGGGAGGTCCACGCGCCGAGGAAGACGAGCATCAGCGCGAAGACGCAGTAGAAGCGCATCGGCAGGATCTCGAAGAACATCTCGTAGCCGCTGCGCGGCATGTCCGGGACGGCGTTCAGGGTGCCGATGAGGTCGTCGAAGAGGCCGACCTCGTAGCCGATCCAGGTCGAGATGACGGCGATGCCGGCGATGGGTGCGCTGGTGGAGTCGACGATGTAGGCGAGCTTCTCGCGGCTCAGTCGCATCTTGTCGGTGAGCGACCGTGCGGTGGTCCCGACGACGACCGTGTTGGCGTAGTCGTCGAAGAAGACGGCGGTGCCCATCACGCCGGTGACCACCTGTGCTGAGCGGGGGCCGCGCGCGAAGGGGGACATGGCGTTGACGAGGCCGCGGGTGCCGCCCATGCGTCCGACGACCGCGACCAGGCCGACCAGCGCGAAGGTGAACGCTAATATCTTCAGGTTGAAGGAGTCGGTGAGCACGCGTCCGAAGTAGCCGTCGATGGGGACGCTCTTGCTGCCAAACCAGACGAAGACAACGCCGAGCAAGCTTCGGATCTCGCTCCAGGCGGCGAGGAAGGGGTCGAAGCCGTGCATCACGACTGCGCCCGCCATCACCGCCATGAAGAGCGCGAAGATGACGCGCCGCACGGCGATCGCGAGCAGGAGCGCGACCAGCGGTGGGAGCAGCGCCCACGAGTCGCCGAGGCGCGCCTTGCTCTTCTTCGTGGTCTTCCCGATGCGTCCCTCGAAGTGGAGGTTGGTGCCCTTCACTTTTGTCGCGAGCGTGAGCGTCGGTGGTTGCAGCACTCCGTCGAGCCAGGCGTAGCCCGTCTTTGGCGGACGCTCGACGGGTTGGAAGGCGGCGCGACGCTTGCCCTTCGCGTCCTTGAGCATCGGCTCGACCGTGCGGGCGCGCAGGCGCTCCTCGTCGCCCGACAACTCGAGCACGACGGGGGACTCCGGCGGCGTACCCTTCGGATGCAGTGCCTTGAGGGCGTCGCGCGCGAGCCGGTCGACAGTGTGCTGGCGGACCACGGACTGGTCGATGGGGAGCAGCCCGGTCGCGGCGATGAGCAGGACGCCCACGCCGAGCATGATGGTCGAGCGCTGGTCGAGCATCGCTGGACCATTACACGGCGACGCGTCTCTGTCATTGGTTCTGGCTGTCATGCATACTTGACTTAATGACAAGTGGACATGTCACGAGCTCGCTCCGGTCGCGTCGCGTCGATCGCGGCATGGCCCAAGGGGCGCTGGCTGACCGGGTTGGGATCAGCCGCCAAGCCCTCGGAGCTCTCGAGTCGGGACGCTCTGCGCCATCGGTCGCGGTGGCCCTGCGTCTCGCCCGGGCCCTGGACACCCACGTGGAGGCGCTCTTCTCGGTCGACGACGAGGTGGTCGATGCCGTGCTCGCGGGGGACGGCGGCTCCCGCGTCGCGCTCGCTTCAACAGGCGGCGACTGGATCGCACATCCCCTGGCGGCGGACGCGTTGCACGTCCCGGCCGACGGTCTCGTAGTCGGCCGCGATGGCCCACGCGTGCGGGTCCGCTTGCTGTCACCGGAGGCCGGACGGCGGCTCGTCCTGCTCGGCTGCGACCCCGCGCTCGGCCTGCTCGCCGCGCGACTCGACGCGCGCTGGCTCCCGGCGCCCAGCCTCGACGCGCTCGACCAGCTCGCGGCGGGCCACGCCCACCTCGCCGGGGCCCACCTCGCCGATGGCGACGAGTACAACGCACCATTCGTGCGGCGGCGGTTCCGGGGCGAGTCGATGTGCCTGGTCCACGTCGCCACCGCCGAGGCCGGGCTCGCCGTCGCGCCCGGCAACCCCCTGGCGATTCGCGGCGTGGCGGATCTGGCCGGGCTGCGCGTGGTGAACCGGCCCCCGGGCGCAGAGGCGCGCAGGCTACTCGACCGGTCGCTCGCCGAAGCGGGCGTCCCGGCGGCCGAGCTTGTCGGCTACGAGCGAGAGGTGGGCGGGCACACCGCCGTCGCCCGGGCCATCGCCTCCGGGGGCGCAGACGCGGGGGTCACAGTGCGCGCGGCCGCGGAGGCGCTCGGGCTCGACTTCGTGGCGCTGGCCTGCGAGCGATTCGACCTCGTGGTTTCGCGCGAGATGACGCGCGACGCGCGGGTGGCGCGGTTGGTGGACGTGCTGGGGCGCCGCTCGTTCCGTGACGAGCTGGCGGCGCTGCCCGGCTATGGCACGACGCATTCGGGCGAGGTGGTGGCGGTTTGACTGCCCGGCTCCTGCTCGCGGTGGCGCTGCTCGGTTGTAGCGGCGACAAGCCCGTCACCGTCTTCGCAGCGGCGTCGCTGACCGACGCCCTGACGGAGCTGGGCGGCGCACGGATGCACTTCGCGGGGAGCCACCGGCTGCTGCTGCAGATCCGGGAGGGGGCGCCGGCAGACGTGGTGGTGGTCGCCGACGCGGCGCTGCTGCCGGACGGTGTCCGGGTGACCTGCAACACCCCGGTGGTGGTGGTCCCACGGGGCAACCCCGCTGGGGTGACGGGGGTGCGTGACCTGCACCGTGCGAAGCGGCTGGTGTTGGGCGTCCCGGACGTGCCGGTCGGGCGCTACGCCGGGCAAATGGTCGACGCCGTTCCAGGGCTGCGCCGACGCCTGCACATCGCCTCGTACGCGCTTCACACGCGGCAGGTGCTCGCCGCGGTCGCGCTGGGAGAGGCCGACGCCGGCGTGGTCTACCGAACGGACGCGCGCGCGAGCGACGCGGTCCAGATCGTCGAGGTCGAAGCGGACCTGCGCCCCCGAGCGCCGTACGCCGCGAAGGCCCTGACAGCCCGGGGACAGGCGTGGCTGCGACGGCTGCGGGGGCCGGATGGACAGGCCTTGCTGGCGCGCCACGGATTTCGGCGGTGTGAAGGTGACTCACCGTGAGTGACACGGGGGGCCCCCCAAACAGGACCTTCGGGCGGCGGCAGCGGGTGTTGCGCAAAAAGTGACACGCGCGGTGCCCATCGCCGGTTTCGTCCTCGCGGCCTTGCTGCTCGCCGCGCTGGTTCTCCCGCTCGGAGCGCTCCTCGTGACCGGCGCCGCGGACCTCGCCAGCGGTCTGCAATCGCCGCTGGTCGGCCCGGCGTTGCAGCTCAGCCTCGCGACCTCCGTGGTGTCGCTCCTGGTGGTGCTCGTGTGCGGGACGCCGCTCGCCTGGGGCCTCGCGCAGCGGCCCATCGGCTGGCTCGAAGCCCTCGTCCGGCTGCCGATGGTGGTCCCGCCGGCGGTGGCGGGTGTGGCGCTGCTCATGGCGTTCGGGCGCTCGGGCGTGCTCGGCACCTCGCTCACGTTCACCACCGCCGCGGTGGTGCTGGCCCAGGTCTTCGTCGCCGCGCCGTTCTACGTGCAGGCGGCGATCGAGGCGTTCCGCGCGGTGGACGATGACCTGCTCGCCGTCGCCCAGAGCCTCGGGGCCTGGCCGCCGCGCCGCTTCTTCGCCGTCGCCCTGCCCATCGCGGCGCCGGGTCTCGTCTCGGGGGCGGCGATGTGCTGGGCCCGGGCGCTCGGAGAGTTCGGTGCCACGCTCATGTTCGCCGGCAACCTGCCGGGGACGACGCAGACGATGCCGCTCGCGATCTACACCGCCATGAGCTCGGACATGGCCGCCGCGCGGGCGATGTCGGTGGTGCTGATGGTCGTCGCCTTCACGCTGCTCCTCGGCCTGCGGTGGAGGTCGCGATGAGGCTCGTCGCAGATCTGCGCGTGCAGGTGGCGGACTTCACGCTCGACCTGCAGCTGGAAGCCAGCGGTCCGGTGGCGCTCGTGGGCCCGAACGGCGCGGGGAAGACGACCGCGCTGCGCACCCTGCTCGGGGTCGTGCCCGGCGCGGAAGGGCGTCTCGCCCTCGATGGTCGGGAGCTCTTGGGCGTCCCGACCGAGGCGCGCCGCATCGGCTACGTGCCCCAGGATGGCGGCCTCTTCCCTCATCTCTCGGTGGCCCGCAACGTGGCGTTCGGTCTGCCGAAGGGCGAGCGTGGGCGCCTCGAGCAGATCCTCGACAACTTCGGCCTGACTGCGCTGGCGTCGCGCCGCCCCGGTCGTCTCTCGGGGGGAGAGCGCCAGCGTGTCGCCCTCGCCCGCGCGCTGGCGCCCGGCCCTGCAGCGCTGCTGCTCGACGAGCCCCTCGCCGCTCTCGATGTCGACGCGCGGGTCGAGGTCAGGGATCGGCTGGGCGCGCAGCTGACCGCCCTCGACATCCCGTGCGTGGTGGTGAGCCACGACCCCTCCGACGTGGCCGCGCTCGCCTCGCAGGTCGTCGCCCTCGAAGGCGGCCGCGTCGTTCAGAGCGGCCCGGTCGCAGCGGTCGCGTCGCAGCCCAAGACTCGCTTCGTCCGCGCCTTCTTCGGCATGCGGCCATGAGCCTCCTACTGCTCCAGGCCTACGTCGAAGGGCTCGGCTTCTTCGCGGTCGCGCTCCGGGTGAACGATCCCGGCCACCCGCTTTGCACCACTTGCGGCGTTTGCTGCGCCGTCCCCGCGTGGCGCCCCATTACGCCCGACGACCGGGCCCGTCTCTGCGCGTTTCTCGGCCTGTCGGGCGCCGAATTCGATGCGCGCTACACACACCCCAAGGAGGCGAGTTGCCTGCGCGCGCCGTGCGCCTTCTTGCAGCGGGTGGACGGGCGGTATCTCTGCTCGGTCTACGAGGCGCGACCGGGCGTCTGCCAGAGCTTCAATCGCTGCGTGCCCGTCCAGCTCGACCCACCGAATGTGCGCGAGCTCATCGCGGACGAGCAGACACGCTTCGCGGACTACTTCGCCAAGGTCGAGGACGCGTAGACCTGCCTCGCCCGCTCGAGCAGGCGTGAGTCGCCCAGTCGCGCAGCAAAAGCAGCGAGCTCGGCGAATTCGCGATTGCGCCACGAGCGGATCACGTGGTCGGTGGCGCATCCCAGGTGAGTCACTTCTGGCTGGCCAGGCAGCCGCAGCACACTCCCTAGGAGGCCACGCACGGCGCTGACATTCGTGCCGTCCGGCGCCCGCAACGCAGGCATGCGCGAGTAGTAGGCGCGAAAGACCTCATAAGTCGCGTCAAGGAGGTGCAGGCGTCGAATCATGTGTTGTCAGAATTTTCTAAGTCTGCGGAATCCGGCGTAGAGTCAGGACGGCAGAAGGGACCGCGGGAGCATCGTCGATGCAGACGGCAGGCACCAGCCAGACGAGCCAGGCGCTCGAGTCGGCCCAGCGTGATCCCGCGCATCTCGGCAAGTGCATCCGCGCCCTGGTCTATCTGCACCGCAGCGCTGCGCTCGGTGCGGCGCGCGATGTCGCTCACGACTACTGCACGAGGTGGGGCCTCGGGCAGATGCACACCGACCTGCTCGTCGACTTCGCCGGCCGCTTGCCGACGCGCACCTTCGAGACGCGCTCGGCCGTCTACCGCGAAGGCGACCGCGACGACGCGCTGTACATCCTGCTGTCGGGCTCGGTGGTGTTGCACCGCACCGGCGCCGGCGAGATGAGCGAGCTCGGGCACGCCGACCTCTTCGGTGAGGTCTCCGCCATCCACGGGGTGCACCGGACGGAGACGGTCGTCGCCCGCGAGCCGGTGGAGGTCGCCATCGTGCCCCTTCCCCCGCTGCGGGCGATCGCAGAGGTCATCCCCCCGGTCGCGCAGACGGTGCAGGAGACCGCCCACGCGCGCCTGTTGACGGAGCTGTTCCCCGCCGGCTCGCCCTTCCGCGAGCTCGACGACGCGACCCGGTCGGTGCTGCTGTCGAGGATGCGCGGCCGGAGCGTAGAGCGCGGCACGCGGCTGGTGCGTCAGGGGCACTCCGCGCTCGCTTGCTTCGTGCTGCTGTCGGGGCGCGCCGAGACCTGGCGCCAGGCGAAGGGGGCCGATCGCCAGCTCGGCGCCCCGCAAGGCCCGGGCGATTGCTTCGGCGGCTGCGCCATCCTGGAGGACGGGAGCGTCGACTACCACGCGGTGGCCAGCACGACGCTCACGCTCTTCGGGATCCGGCCGGAGGACCTGCGGGCGCTTGCGAAGGGCTCGCCCGCGCTGCGTCGCGCGCTCCTGAAGAACACGCCGCTCAGTTCGCGCCCTTCTCGATCCACCGGCGGATGGTCGCGACCTCCTTCGGCGCTATCTGGTCGGTCCTGAGGGGCATCCGCCGCGAGGTCGGGTTAGTAGGTGCCAGACACCGTGGCGACGAACTCGGTCTCGTCGCGGTGGACCAGGAAGGTGTTGACCACGCCGTTGCGCAGCACCGAGCCGCCTTGCTCGATCCCGAACCCGATCGACACGTACTTCACCGGCGAGTAGCCGATGTGGACCTCGTAGTCGTAGGCCTGGAACGTCTGCTCGGTGTCGTCGACGAAGGCCTCGACCATCGGCTGGGTCTCGCGCAGCGCCTCGTCCTGCTCCGCCTGCGACGGGCTTTCGTAGCGGCGCAACCAAACCGAGCCGGCCGAGAAGCCAGCGTCGAAGGTGCCGATGTCACCGAGGTCGAGGCTGTAATCCAGACCCGCGTGCACGCCGGTGTCGAATTGCGTGTTCGCCGTGCCGCCATAGCGCATCGCCGTGCCGTGGAAGCGGTAACGGAAGTGCGGGAGCAGCGCGACGGTGAGGCCGGGGATGACCTCGCTCGACAGCCCCAGGCGCAACATCGGCGCGACGTAGAGGTCCTGCTTCTGCGACGCACGAGAGGTCGGCAGGTAGAGCCGCAGGTCGTGGGTGAGGTTCAGCGTGCGATCGTCGCCGAGGTCGACTGGGATCGCGTACTTCAGGCCGACGCGGGTGTCCTGCAAGAGGAAGCCGCTCTCGTCCTCAACGGCCGTGAAGCCCTCGTAGAGGCCGGCGCCGATGTACGCGGTCGCCTTGTCGAACACCTTCGCCGACACGCTCGCGCTGTAGACGAGCGCCATGTCGTTGCGCGGATCCTCGTCGAGTACGAGCGAGCGGAAGGAGGCGGCGGCGCCGACCTTCCACGGACGCTTCGCGGTCTCGGCTTCCGCCTCGGCCGTAGCCTCGCCCTCCTGAGCGGGGGCGTTCTTGTCGGTGGCGTGCGCGGCAGGCGCCCACAGAAGGGCGAGCGCCGCGCAGCCGGTGAGGGCCGCCCTCATCTCAGTACCCGACGAAGTTGTTGTAGTACTCGTGGTACGCTAACAGGATCTTCAGCCCGTAGTTGTCGAGCCCCGCGCTCGCGCCGCCGTTGAGTGACTCGTTGTAGTCACGCATGAAGCGGAAGCTGACCGGGCTGCGCGACCGGCCGGCCACGAGGTGCCAGGTGCGGTCGGGCAGGAAGATGTAGACGTACTCCTCGCCGTCGTAGACGAAGGTCTGCTGCGGGTTGTCCGGGCGAAGGGCGTGGTCGACCGCATCCTGAGGGAAGCGCTCGTACATGTCCGACGCGACGTTGAACCGGTGGATTGCGATGCGCTCGCGCAGGTCGACGCTGCCGACCAGGTTGCTGTTCGTCACCGACGCGAACAGGGCGATCGCGTAGTACTTGAACCAAGGGAAGGTGTCGTAGTTCGAGCCCAACATGTTGTCGAGCACACGCTGCGACAGCGAGTACGCGTTGTTGCCGAAGGGCGCGTCGTACATCGCCACGTAGGTGCTGATGTTCGGGCTGTAGGTGACGTCCTGCAGGTCCATGAAGGCGAACGTCGCGTACAGCTTGTCGATGATGATCCCGATGCGGCGGATGTCGCCGTAGAAGGGGTCGAACTCCGTCTGGTAGTTCCGGAACGAGGCCGACTGATTGATGATCGAGTCGTAGAAGGCCATCGTGATCTCGTTGGCCGCCGCGAGGTCGTTGTAGATGTCGGTCGAGCGCTGGTCGTAGGCCGCCTGGCTCAGCGCCTCACGACCCTCGGTCTGGTCGAGGCGCTTGAGGATCTCCTGCACGCCGCCGCCGCCCCAGTCGAAGATGGCGAGGTACCACATGCGCTGGATGTCGAAGACCGAGCCGAAGATGCGGCCCGAGTAGCTGCCGGTGCTCCAGAACTGCCGGTAGGCGCGGCGGTTACGGAACTTGTAGCCCCAGTCGTACTGGTCGATTGCGTTGAGCACGACCTGCGCCGGTGAGGTGCCGAAGTCGTAGGCGCGGCACAGCGGCGAGAAGATGCGGTGCTCGTCGGTGCAGTAGAGCGGGTCGTCCGCCATGACCTCGGTGCGAACCGCCTCGGTGCCGTAGATCCACTTGAGGGCGTTGATGTCGTAGTTGCCCCAGCGCCCGGGGACGCCGGCTTCGCTCTCGAGGTGCACGTAGTCCATGACCGACGCGGAGACCGCGCCCTCGTGGAAGTGCTTCTTGTCCATCGAGCCGAAGAAGTTGTGGCGCAGGCCCATCGTGTGGCCGAACTCGTGGAACCACAGCATCTGCATGATCCCGCGCAGGAAGCGCTCCGAGTACTCCTCGTTCGACTCCCAGGTGCCGTCCGCCTTGCAGAGGCGCGCGGACTTGCGCAGGTGCGCCAGCCAATCGCCCTCGCCCATCTCGTAGATGTTGCTGAGGCCGTCGGCCATCTGCTGCATCGCGCGCAGCTCCTGGTGGTTCTTCTTCCAACCGCGGAACTTCTGGGCGAACTCGGCCTGGGCCTCGATGCCGGCGCGGGTGTGGAGCGGCTGTCCTTGGAAGGGGTCCTCGCCGAGCAGGATGTCTTCCATGCTCTCCTGGAATTCGACCTCATTCACCATCAGCTGCGCCATCTTGTGGACGGGCGCCTGCCCGGTGGTGTGAAAGGTGTAGGCGTTCCAGCCGGGGTAGCCGTAGCGGGTCTCGGGCAGGATGCGGTGGTAGTCGGTCGCCGCCTGGTCGCCGCCGGTGACCTCCGGAAGGAAGTCGCTGGCCTCGCCAGTGTACTTGTCGTCGGGCTTGTCCATCACGAAGCGCATCTCGTTGAAGAGCGCGGTGTCGAGGCGGCCGCTGTCGTCTTCGGGGACGTAGCGCTGGCCGGCTTCACAGGAGTCGCCCAGCTCGGGCGCGCCCGCGTCCTTCAGGTACTCGTCCACGTAGAAGCGGAAGAGGTCGTACGCGTAGTTGTAAGCGTTGACGTTGCCGCTGAAGACCTCACCGGTCCGCGGATCCGCCGACGACGGGCCGTAACCGAGCGGGCCGCTGCCGAGTTGATTCTGCATCCAGACGACGAAGCTGTAGCGCATGTCGCCGATCTGGCGGGCGACGCCGTCGTGGTCGTGGTCGTGGAACTCGATGCGCAGCGTGGCCCCGGCGGCCTCGAGCACGTCGTTGGTGGCCTTCTGGATGCCGGTCTCGGCGTTGGTGAAGATGTCCTTGAACTTCTCCGGGAAGCCCTCGCTGAAGTAGTAGACGACGGGGTCTGCGGCGTTCGGGTTCCAGCGGCGCAGCAGGCGCTTGCCGCCGAGCAGGCCCGTCTTCTTGTCGACGTAGAGGTTGAGCAGCTGGAAGGCGCCGTAGCGCTTGTTGACCGGGTCCTTCTCGGCCAGATACTCGGGCTCGAAGTTGTTCGCGCCGCGACGCCAGAAGTTGAACTTGTAGACGATGGTGTCGGTGTCGATGACGTTCATGTCGTAGACGTGCTGCCCGAGGAAGGCCCACGAGTAGCAAATCTGCGAGATGCGGCCGAGGTCGAAGACCCGGTTCACCTCGACGTTGAAGCTCAGGTACTGGTCCTCTTCGTCCCAGACGAAGCTGTCGGGCTGGAAGCGCGTGCTCACGACCGAGGCGCACTGCTCGGCGAAGTAGCCGTTGATCGCGCCCATGATCCAGTGCGGCGGAAGCGTCGCTTCCTCGAAGTCGACGCGGAAGCTCTGCCGCTTCATCCAGGTGCGCTCGGTGTTCTCCTCGAGCCAGTTGGTGCGCTCGCCGTCGAGGGACTCGCGCAGCTTCACGTCAACGTGCTTGCCGGGGAACTCGAACATCACGCGGTCGACGGTGAAGGGGTCGTCGTCGTTCGCGTCGTCGACGTCGTCTGCCTGATAACGCTGGGCGTCGGTGACCTGGAGTACGTCCTCGCGGAAGCGGAAGCGGACCAGCTTGGTCGGCCCCTCGAACCCGATGAACTCACCGCTGATGGTGGGTGTGCTGGCGCCGACCACGTTGACGCGGTGCAGCCAGGTGTCGTCCTCCGAGTCCTCGATCTTCGTGTTGGGCTGAGTCATCTCGACCTTGGTCAGGTAGATCGACTCGTTGCTCAACCCGTTGCGGACCGGGCGGTGCTCGACGCAGCTCGCGAGGAGCAGGCCGGCGGCGGCGATGGCTGTGTACTGAAGCTTCATCTGCACCCCTCCTAGCGCCACACCGACACGGACGTAGCCCGGCCGTTGCTGACGACGAATGAGACTCGGTTGGCGAGGCTCACGACCCCGTCCAGGACATTGCCATTCTCTGAGTAGTTGTAGACGAGCTCGCAGGCGCGGAAGGCCTGCAGCCCGCGGCGCGCGACCCACGCGTCCACCTTCTTGCGCACGTTGTCGCCGTACGAGACCTCGAGGCCCCCGCAGAGCTCCATCGGGTGCTTGAAGCGCCCTTGTACGACCTTGCCGATGCGGTCGCCCGCCTCGACGTACCAGAGCATCGACGTCTCCTTGCCGTTGAGCTGCACCGCGTAGGCCGGCACGAACTCATAGCGCTCGCCGCGAATCTGGCGGAGATAGCCGCCGCGGTCCTCGATGTCCGTCCCGGGCACCGAGAACTCGAGGAACTCGCGCTCGGAGGTGAGGAGCTTGACGGTGATGATGTCGAGGTCGCGGTCGAAGTCGAGCACGCGGATGCCCGAGCCGCCGAGGGCGAGGCTATGCGTATCGGAGTCCTGCCGCGAGAGGTCGATGCCGTAGTAGGGCGACTTCTCGCCACCCTGCAGGCCACCCGGCCGCGGCCGGACTTCCTGGTTCCAGTCGTTGAGGACCAGGTCGATCTCGTTGTAGCCGATGCCGAGGCCCAGCGCGGTGACCGCGCCGTAGCTGAGGCTGTACTGCACGTTCATCCGGTACGGCACGCCGTCCTGGATGAAGTGGGCGATGCCGATGACCCAGTTCTTGTCGTCGGTGTTCTGGAAGAGGATGTGTCCGTGCTCGAGCGCGCCGCGCCCGTGGCTGTAGGCGTCGATGACGCCGGCCACGAAAGCCTCGACCACCCAGGTCTCCTGGAGCACCGCGGGGTCGACCTTCGCGCGCTCCTCGCGGGGGAGCGCCCAGTACATGTCGGTGATGTCGCGAGCGACGTGGCCGATCCAGTTCTGGCCGCCGGAGAAGAGGAGGCGGTCCATCGGCTTGGACTCGTCGTCGAAGCTCGGCACCACGACCTGGTAGGCCATGAACGGGTGCAGCGGCGGAGGAACTTCGCCCTCACCCTCGCCTTCACCTTCACCCTCACCCTCGCCTTCACCCTCGCCTTCACCCTCGCCTTCACCTTCACCTTCACCTTCACCCTCACCTTCACCTTCACCTTCACCGTCTTCATAGACAATATAGGAAATGTTTTGATTTATGGTTATGATGAAAAAGGAAATGAATTTCCAATTGACAACAACA
>PVBE010115028.1_pt1 | contig 45922 bp, 35 predicted proteins | sample 1631181 | NCBI WGS metagenome assembly PVBE01 (sample SAMN08397723, study PRJNA350692) | Marine metagenome, whole genome shotgun sequencing project. | isolation source: water | place: Pacific Ocean | collected 2012-04
ATCACCTACATTCATCGCTAGCATCAGATTGGCCTCCTTCGTTTGGGTTCGGTGGTTACTCCAAAACCAGTTTATTACCGAAATCGCCCAATCGTCGTGAGGCCACTTTTTTGCCTCGTCAACAAAAGTCGGAAAGTCTGGAAGGGAGAAGGACATGGTCAAGGCTCTCCTAAACCTCCAAAGCGAAAAAGTCTGCAAAGCGGGGGCTTTGCATGTAACAACACGTTGTGGGCCGTTCCGGCAAATGACTCCCGACCCCTTTTTCAACACAAGCAGCTTGATTGTCAGTGAGGACGGACCTTGAACGAAGATCTTAGCGCGATTCAGCGAGTCTTGCATGGAGACTCGCAGGCGTTTCGATCGTTGGTCGAGCGTCATCAGGACACCGTGGTCCGATTCGCGTTTACATTTTTGTCGCGACATGACGCCGCGGAAGACGTCGCGCAGGATGTTTTCTTGGCCGCCTTCCGCAAACTGGATTCCTACGACGCTACACAAGCCGCGTTTGTGACCTGGTTGCTCACAATCACGCGCAACCGCTGCCTGAACCGCCTGAAACGCAACCGTAACGAACTGGTCACGGAATCGCCCGAGCCTACCTTCATGCGTACGCCAGTCGATATGGCGGCTGAGCGTGAATTCTTCGAACAGTTGGATGCTGCCCTTCAGAAGTTACCTGTCGAGCAGCGAACGGCGTTCGTGCTGGCTGAAATTGAAGGGCTGCCGTACGTACAAATCGGAAGTCTCGAGCACGTTGCCGTCGGCACCGTCAAGTCACGCGTCCACCGTGCCAAACAGCGATTGCGACGTTTATTGAAAGATGTTGTGGAGCAGATGCCATGAACGAAGATCAGCACGAACCGGAACTGCCGAATACAGAGATACCAGAATCTGAAATACTGTGGCAGCGTTGGAGACAATACCGTCGTACGCAGACGGTCAACCATGACTTTGCTGATCGTGTCATGAATGCGGTGACCGCCACGACCGTCTTGACCCACGACTCGGAAGACACACTACTGGTGCGAATCGGCATCTCGCCGTGGGCACGGATCGGTGTTTGTTCGGTGGCCATGCTAGTCGGCATGCTGCCTTTTCTTTATCTGGCCATGGCAGCCAAACTTCTCCCATTCTAACGTGAGGCACGTCGATGGAAGATCCGAAACAACAACCAAGATTGGCTTGGGCCGCCATTGCACTTTCTCTGATTGCAACCGGGGTTGGCCATATTTACTGCGGTCAGATCGTCAAAGGATTGCTCTTGTTTTGTGCCTGGTTCCTGGCGATCCCGCTCGTCGTGGCTGCCACAGTGATACCGCCGTCCACGGCGAGCCTGGTCTTTTTGATCGTGACACCAGCGCTGTTCCTGGTGGCAGTGTATTTCCTCGCCGCAATTGATGCATATCGAGTGGCGCGGCGCGTGGGGAGTATGTACCAGTTGCGTGACTACAACAGGTCGGCAATTTACGTCATATTGATTGTCGTGGCGCTGGTGTACAGGATTGGCCTGATGGCGGGTGTTTGCGAAACTTCGTTCGAGGCCTTTTTGATCCCGTCACGAAGCATGAGCCCCACGGTGGTCCAGGGCGACCGCGTTCTAGTCAACAAGACACTCGGCCAACAATCGTTGCCGGACCACGGAGACCTTATTGCGTTTCACACGCCAGAGGCCCGCAATGCGATCTATCTGAAACGGGTTGTGGGTCTGCCCGGTGATCGCGTTGCCATGGATGCCGGCGAACTAATCATCAACGGCCGACCGCTGGAACACGAACCCGTGTCGCCGGAAGGCATCACGATGGATGAACCTGATGCCAACATCTTCCTTGAGCAACATGGGAAGCGGCGATATCAGATTCAAATGAAGGACGTCAAGTCACTTGGCGCAGCTGGACGAGAGATGCGGCAGATGGCTGAAATCGTGGTCCCGGCAAGGTCCGTCTTTGTGCTCGGCGACAACCGTGATACATCCAAGGACAGCCGCTCCTTCGGCGTGGTCCATGCGGGCGACATCGTGGGAATCCTGCAGTACATCCACTGGCCGTCGAGAGCATGGTCACGATTCGGCGCAGTTCGCTAACAGGTGATGCGCGTTGAAAAAGGGGTCGGGAGTCATTTGTGCGAAGCACCCGAAGGGCCGTTTCGGCAAATGACTCCCGACCCCTTTTTCAAACCACAATAATTTCGCTGGACCAGGATGCGCTCCACGCATGATGACACCTGCCGCCAGGCGGCTCTATTCATCTGGTCGTACGGGCCCAGTCAGCGATGTCTCAAAACGATCCCACATTTCATCGATCTGTTTTTTCGCCGCAGGGAAACGACCGATCTTGCGAATCACAACTCGTGCACGGCCCACGAAAGGCTGTTCGGGAACAAGGTCTGTGGCCAGGGCAAAATCGTGAGCCGTCTCGATAATATGATGCTGGCCCGCCAACAACGAACAGACCGCCGGATCCACCATCGTCACCGCGGCCAGGCCAGTCGACTCCCGCATGGCTGTCAAGATTGGCCGTTTGAAGTAGTACTCCTGCCACAGATCTTCACTGGCCTCGCGCGGCGGCAGTTGCCAACGGCCGTCTTGAAGGTTCGTTTTCGCCTTCGCATCTCGGGCGACGGTGTACACTGAACCCCAGGGGATGGTGTTGCGGCACTCGATCTTGCGGAACTGTTCGCCGTCGTCCGTAGCGGCCGATACCCACGTGCTCTCCATTTCTTCGGTGAAATAGGAAGCGATAAACAGTTCAAAATCCTTGATTGCCGTGTGCGGGATGATTCTGCATTCAAAGTCGATCCAATCTCGTTCAGGCGTGTAGCGAAATGTGATATCCATGTTCCAGTCCTCCGTCTGATCTGCATCAACGTGGAACAGGATGCTTCCGCCGTCGACGCTCACTCTGGGGCGAGCCCGCAATGGAGCCCAGAACAGACCCTTGCGACCGTTGCCCGGCTTGAGCAACCACTCGGGCATCAGCAGCGCATGTTGCGGAATCTCGGGCAGAACGTCGAAGTTCGTCGGTTTGTGGCGACAGCGCACGACACCCGGCTTGGGCAAGTTGGGACGAATTTCGCCACTCAGACGCTGCGTGCTGAACGAGTAGGTAATGCTCGGATGAATGACGGTCTTGCCGCCGGAACGATTGTCGACAACCCTGGAAACCAGAGCGACAGCGGGCTTTTCGTCGCGGCGTTCTGGTGCAATGGGTGCGGTAGGCTTTGGAGCGTCTGGCCTTGGCAGCTCTTGTGCAACTTTCTTCGAGGCGCTGACGGGGACACTTCCCTGTTTTGACGAATGAGTTGCGTTTGGTCTGGTCACATTCGTTAGCTTTGCGGTACCGCCGCTTTCCAAACCCGCGTTCGCCTCGTCGTCGATGTCGAACTGCAACACTCGCACGGCATCCACCCCGACGTATCCCGTGGTGGAATTGTCCACCAGTCGCACATAAGCGTTGGTGCCCCGCCACGGCTTTTCAATTCGCCAAAAGTGGTAAGTGAATCGGGCAATGGCGGGGTGAACTGTTGCAAGTACCTTGCCATCTTCGGCAACGAGTTCGAACCGCGCACCGGCACCGCCAGTACCGGCGAGAAAGAACTCGAGAAGATCACCCTGCAACACAAAGGTCGGGCTCTTCAGTGTTCCCGTGGCTTCATCGCCCTGGGTTCTAGAATGCGAACTCAAATACCCTGTGTCCTCTGGAAATCCCGGAGCCAGAACACTGACTTTCTGGTTGATCGAAAGCGGCGTGCGATTGTCAGACTCGGTCCCGCCAAGTTGAAAGCTATCCACATCCCCAGTCCACTTGTCCAGGCTCTTCGCATCGTCGAAATCGTCCACGATGGTGACCAGGTGATGTCGCTTATCGCTATACGTGAAACTGTCGTGAGGAAGCGTGATGTTGTCCACACTTGTCCAGGCCCAGCTTTGGGCGGCACGGTCGACGACGACCAGCCCAAGTCTCTTTCCCGCGAAGCCGGCCAAAGACAGCGATCGGCGCTCGAAATCGAACCCGTTGGTTCGGCAGGCGGCGTAGATCACCTTACCGGACCGGTTGCGGGCAAAGTCGTTCGTGGCAAGATCCCACAGTGCCAGTCCAGTCGGCCCGTTGTTTGGGCTGTCACTCCACGGCTTGCTGCCGCCAGCGATTTGCAACGTGATCTGAGCGCCGGGCGAAAGCTCGTCTTTGAGAGTGAAGAACGGTCCCCATGCGACGCTGGTATTCGCGTCGATGGCCGAGCCTTGTACGTTCGGTAGAAAGTCAGGATCGCTGCCGTCGCCAGTCGTCGAGAGTGCCCACGAACCTTCGCCCTGCCTGCCCGCGCCGCGGAGATGGGTCGTGTTCATTGCGCCGCTGACGTACCAGCGCTGCGGGTCGAGTACGCCGGCGGTCCCCTCGAAGGCGATGTTTCGTCCGCTCGGCGCCCGCGGAGCAGCCCCCAGTGTCTTGACTTGCCTGTGGACCGAATCCACGATCAAGGGCTCGATCTGCGGCCCCCAGGCTGCCGGCAAGCCGTAAACCATGATGCTGGTACGGCCTTCGTAGCCGCCCTCGCGGAGCACGCGCTGGTTGGCGATATACGCCATGACGTCGTTGGCATACGAAGCGATCCAGGTCCGCCCCGCGCCCAATTCCTGCTTCAATCGCAGCGCATAATCAACGACGGCTTCGCCTCCCAGGGTGACGAACAGCAGATCGCGTCCCAGCCTCCACACCTGGACAGGATACGGATAGGTTGGTTCAAGGGTATGACCGTTATCGATTCTGTGCAAGATAAACCGCGCCCGTCGGGCCATGCCGCCCTGGCCTGAGGCCGCTTCCTCTTCGAGCTGTTTTCTTGTCGGCAATTCAGCGAAGGGCAGCTCGATTTCTTCGTAGGAGGTTGCCAGCGGACCGACGATTGTTCGCATCGTCTTCTTGAGTACGGTTTGGACCGTCTCGGACAATTCGTGTCCATGGCTCTCGACGTGTTTCTGCTCTCGACGTGGGCCAGGGTTCTGATCACCACCACAACCGGCCCAATATAGAGCGGTGCAGCCCGGGTAGGCCTGCTCCAGTAGCAATTGCGCGTGGCCGGCGTAGTCGCCCGACCACTTGAGGTTCGACGGTCCCAGCGTCGTTCCATGGCAGGCATAGCCAAAGACCACTGCCAATAACTTGTCATCCTCGGATCTAACGGAAAGCACGGGCACATCGAAGTCGACGGGACCGCGCAGATTGCCTTCTTCGCGAAGGCGGACGACTTCCAACTCGCCGTTGTTTCGTCGGTTACAAGCAAATGTCGCTGATCCATTGCCCGATGCCAACTCGCATGGTGCAAGCCGCTGGAGCGCTTTCCCAACAACGGTGACAATCTTCTCGTGCAGAAGCGTCAGGAAGTCAAGCCTGCGCTGGTGGAAACCTTCATCAAGCCCGAACACGAACGTGAACCGATCGCTGGTCACCGGCCCGGAGTGGGTATGCGAGCTGCACAGTGCGATCTGCCGGCGCTCCAGGCGATATTTCTCCTTCAACTCCTCGCGGACGGCCAGAGAGAAACGGCGGTCGATTCCGGTGATGTCCATCGTCACCAACACAGCGCGCTGGCCGGTAGCGTCTTGCATGGCCAGGGCTTTGACCCATAGATCGTGGATCTTCTCGCGTGCAGGACTTGGTCGGCCGGCGTATCCCGCCATCCACATGGGGATTTCCGGTGTGATCTTCTCCTTGGCGACACCAGCCATCCACGTTGTCGCCGCACCGGCGTTTGCGGCCAACAGCTGTCCGATCAGCAGGCAAGAACAAACGCCAGCCACGCGTCGGTTAAACCGGACGCGTGCCGCGACGCTTGAGAACCCACTTCCGGCGATCAACCGTTCGGCCAACTGCACCGTAGCGACGGACAGCACACGGAGTGTGCCTGCTACTTTGGTTAACATCAGTACCATCGTCGTCCTCCAGCACAGTTCGTAGCATTTGAGCCGGTATTGCCTTGTCAAGCTCTGTCCTGTGCGTTGCCGGTAGTGGCCCGCACACCGCTGTCAGCCTCGATTCCCATCCGTCACGCGCAAAACGAGAATGACCGACAACTATTTCTTGATGGGTACAAGCTGAATCGAACGCAAATCCAGCAGCGCCTGGATCTTGATTTCTCCATTGGAACGGAATACGAGCGATTGCAGTCCCGGTTTCAACTCCAACTCGCCGATGTTCTTGCGAAGATACTGGCCCCAGCCTGCGCCCGTTCCGGGGACTGCATCCGTCAAACGGCCGGTGTTGCCTTCGAGCAAGTACGAATTGCCTGCAGTGTTATCGGCGCAGGCCCATTCGAGCCAGACTTCGAAGCGGCCCGCGGTGGCCACATCCAACGACCAGACCGCGCGGTCCTCTGGCTCGTGCCAGTCGCCCAACACGCGCGGAGCGGCGTAATAGTAGATATCCGTCCCGTACAGTTCGGCCGTCTCGGCCGTAAGTCGCAGCGTGCCCTCCTCGTCCGCTTCGATCACTTTCGGTTGATTGCCCGCAAACTGCCTGCGCGGGGGATGGTTCGCTCCAACATAGGCGAGCAGGTCGGCCAACTTCTGCGGCTCGATGAACTCCTTCTCCAGGCCGTCGGGCATCATCGACTTCCCCGAGCTCTTAAACTCTTCCAATTCGGCGCGCAATAACACACGCTGTCTGCCTTGCTCGTTGACCAGCGTGATACTGTTGCCGGTCTCGTTGACGACAGCTCCTGTGAATACGCGGCCGTCGGCCGTCGCGGCAATGTAGCTGACGTACCGCGTCTCAACCGCCCGATTGGGATCCAGAATGGCGACGAGCAGAGATTAGGGCGAACGATCGGTCAACGCCCGCAGATCGGGACCGACGTTGTATCCCAGTCCGCCCAACTGATGACAGGTCGAACACTTTTCCCGAAAGATGGCCTCGCCGCGTTGCTGATCGCCCTTCATGGCGAGTGCTTCGCGGTATCGTTCGACAACCTTGAGCCGATCGGTGTCTCTCGGCATTTGAAAGGCCGCGATCGCCTGCCGGCGTGTTTCTGGCGACTCGTGCGTCAACAGAAACTGGCGTTGGACGGCGCTGAGCGCGGTCGGCGAAACGTGCTTCGACGCAACATGATCCAGCAGAAGAGGCGTCCATTGTGACCGATTCAAAAACAGATCGATCGTTTGTACGCGCAAAGCGGGGGCGTACCGCTGCCAGCCATCGAGCAACTTTTTTGGTACCTCAGCTGCTTGAAGCTGCCCGAGGGTGGCCAGAGCGCTCGTTTGCAACGGGCCCGGCGTCTGCGGCGCGAGCAACTCGATCAACGTATTGACGTCGGAATCAGTTTGTTGCAATCCGCGTCCCAGTAACCGGATGGCCCGGGAACGCAAATCAACTTCTGCTTCGTCGTCACTCGCCAGCCGCCGCGCCGATTCAAACATGCCCGCAAGCGAAGAAACTGCCCGCTTCACATCCTCGCTTCCCTTCGCTTGCAGCTTGGCAAGTGAACTATTTCGGCGGGCCGACGCGTCGAGTACACCTGAAATGACCTCGAATTGCCACGCGGCATAGCGACCCTGGTTCGCACGCCCGATCCTCTCGAGCCCTAGCACGGTTGCTTTGTCGTGACCGGCTGCGATGGCTGAGAGCAGGAGGTCCCGAACCAGTCTGACGTGCGCCGGACCACGATTGCTCTGTCCGAGAACGCCCGCGAGGATTTCATCGAAATGCCTGGAGGCGGAGCTGATCACCGCCGCGACAATGAACTTGTCTGCGATGTCCTTGATCGCGATCTGGGCCAGTGCGTTGCCGGCTCGAGGGTCGTTCCATTCACCCAGCGTGTAAGCCAATTGAAGCCTCACCGTGGGGTCAGAATCCGCCACACGCGCGAGTAAAGTATCGGCCAATTTAGACTGGTCCTTTAGTCGCGACTCGCAAAGTCGCACGGCATGGCGCCGAACCGCCGGGTGGCCGTCGTCCAGAGCCTGCCGAAGCACGGAAGGGCGCGCCGCTCCCAATCCGTCAAGAGCACACAGCGCCTGCACGCGAGATGCCGCGCGGGAGCTGTGATTGACAAGTTTCTCGAGCACAGGCACGGCACTCTTGTCTTGCCGCTCAATCAGTAGCTGATGGGCCAGATCGCGTTGTGGACCGTTGGGGCTCTCCAATATTGCGGCCAGCGCCGCCGAGTCCAATCGATCGACAGGCGTGATTGTTCGGGGCCGCGAGTGCACCGGATAGATGCGGTAAATGCGACCTTTGTCGTGGCCGGCACGCAAGTCGAGCCGCTGCTGCCAATCCTTGGGAATCCACTCGGGATGCTCGATGACGAAGCGATACATGTCGACCACCCACAGGGCGCCGTCGGGGCCGGTCCTCACCTGTGTGGGACGAAACCAGTTGTCGCTGGAGGCCAGAAACTCCGCCTTCTCTCGCCCGGCCGGCCGGTTGCCTGTGAACGTGACGCCCTTTGGCGACATCACTTCGTGATGCACCAGGTTGTGGACCGGTTCACAAACAAAATAGCTGGCGGAGAAGTTCGGCCCAAAAAGTTCGTCACGATAAATGCCGGCGCCGCAGGCGGATGTGAATCGGTCGGCCGTATCGGGGGCGTTAAAGCGAGGCAGTGTACGGCTGATTGGAAACACGCTTGCGAACAAAGGGGGATTCATCAGGTACACGCGCGGGTCCGGGGGAGCCGCATTTGGATTGCGGCGGGTGTAATGGTCGGCCAGTGCGCAGTGCCAGAATGGGTAGCCGCTGTTGCCGCCAAACCAGTTGCCCCAATCGTCACGGCAGCGGCCGAACTGCGTCATGCCGGTCTGCGGGTCGAGCTCTCCGGTGCCAGGGTGAATCCGAAAGTCACGACCGCCTATGTCGACGGCCATACCCGTCTTGGCCGACGCAATTTGTCCGCCGCTGTCGCCATTGGCACAATAGACCCAGCCGTCCAGCCCCCATCGCAGCCCGTTGACACGGTGCTGCTGGTTTCCTTCGACGAAGCCGGTAAAGAGCACCTCGCGTCGGTCCGCCTTCCCGTCGCCATTGGAATCTTCCGCGTAGAAAATCTCGGGAGCGCAGGTCACAAGCACTCCCTTCTTCCAAGGCATGACAGAAGTTGGATAGCCCAAGCCTTCGAGAAACAGTGTGGAACGGTCGTAACGACCGTCGCCGTCAGAATCTTCCAGGTAGCGAACGCGCCCGCCGACCGTTCCGCCTCCGTCGGCACCGCGTGGATAGTCCCCCATCTCGGCAACCCACAGCCTGCCGTCCGCCCCCCACGCAATTGCAATCGGATCAGAAACCAACGGCTCTGCCGCCACAAGTTCGACGCGGAACCCCGGTTGAACCTGCATAGAGCCGAGCGACGCGGTGGGAGACTTCGCCCGCGGCGGAACCGTTTTGAGCAGATCGTTGTACGCCCGGCGATCGACCAGGTCCGGCAGCCTGGTCGTATGCTCGTTTTGCACCCAAAGATGCCGAGAATGGAACCACGCACCGTTGTTCGTGCCGCTCCAGGCGATCATCGGAATGGCGCCCCGGCCCTGTCCGCGCAGATCCGACATCACCTCCTGCGACCAGCCTTCGCCCTTCGAGCGGAACAAGTGCAGCGAGGACCGCCGCTCGTCGGAGTAGATGACATCGTCGTAGCCGTCTTCGTCGATGTCCACGAACCGTAATCCGGCATCGCGTCCATCCGCATCGACGATCCGGGTCAAGGCGGGCAATGCATACGAAAGTTGTCGCCAGCGTTGCGCTGTGGAGTCCCAAGTAAAGATTGCCCGCGCCGCGGGATTTCCAACAATCACTTCACAGCGTCCGTCGGCGTCGACGTCTCGCAAGCGGACTCCCTGATCACGTCCACCGCGGTCCGTCATGACCGACTGACCGTTCAACTCCAACCCCACAAGCATCTGCTCGTCTTCAACCCATTTGGAGCCATCAAAGTGCCACACGCCTGCAATCTTCTCGTTGTGAACCAACAGGGTCGCATTTCCGTCGGGTCGGAGCACTCCGAAGCGAACACCAGCGTCGTGTCGTCGGCCGGAGGCGTCGGCGTCGACCAGCACAACCGGAAAGTCGCCGTCGATCCATTTTCGGTCTTCCGGCGACCATAGACGCGTGCGACGGAGCGTTTCGTTGCCGATGACTACGTCGAGGTATCCGTCGCCGTTCAGATCGAGCAAGCGAACTCCGTTGTCTCCACCGTCGTTGCCACGGAGTGGCTGTCCGGCAAGCAAGTGCTTGACCAGGCGTTCGTGACACTCCTTGAAATTCAGAAACCGCACCTTGCGGCCATGCTTCTCGACGGCATGGTCGACCAACTCGGCGACCTGGCCCGCCCGCATCCAGCCGACAGGGTGAAAGACGAGGTTAAACGTGCCCTGCTTGATCACCACGGCATCAAGCCCCCCTTTCATGTCTTCCACCGAACGCGCGTTGCCCGGCTTGTTCAAGTATTGCGCCTCCCAGTCGCTGGGAGTCGCACAGGGGAACTCCCAGCACAGGCGCCCAATGACATACGGATACGGGTAGTTCTCGATGGTGTTGACGAACGACTCGAAGGGAATGTACTTACGGAATTTCTCGCGCCCGTCGGCGTCGGTGACCGATTCGCTGGGCAACTGCGGATCGTCTGGCGTGAGAATGTTAAACACCGAGCTGTCAATTCGCAGAAACTGCCCGTTGGCGTTCGTCTGGTTGAAGATCTCGGCGTAAAAACGAGGGCTGGGCGTGTTGAGTGAATCGCAGCAGGGCACTCGAAAAGCAACCGCCGTATTGTCGGGCACCTGATTCATGACGTCGACGCAGTGATCATACGTTTCCTTCGCCGCCTCGAAATCTCCCCGCCGCAAAATCGGACACGGATGATCGTAGGTGTGGCATTCCAAACTGACACCGTCGGCCAGCAGTTTTGGCCAGTCGGGCAGCTTAGGATCGATCCGCGTGGTCATGATACTCAGCGGGGCATATCCGTAGATCTCCTTGAGTCGGCGAATCGCCGGTTGCAGGAATGAGACCCAAGGTTCGGGCTTGTTCATGTCGTCGATGGCCAGGACGACGACTGCCTCGACGCCCTCTTCGCCGACCCATTGCGGCGCGACGAGCTTCGCGAACGTACCGGAAACGTAGTAGGGATCACTGCCGTCCAGATAGGTCAGCCGGTTGCCGTCCGCGGCAGTGGAGTAGTTCGCGACAATGCCCGACGACAAGACGGCGAAGATCAGAGCCAGCAAACGCACGGCTGTTTCCTCTCTCGAGAAGTGGCGCGGCCAAGAGATCACTGCGTCGATTCTACTCGCAGGGGCAACGCATGTCCGCGATGACGATGGTTTTCCGACGCCTTTTTCGGATGCCCGCCAGATTCAATCGCGCGCGGAATAGGTGCTTAGTCTAAGAAGTCGCGGTCTTTTAGCCGTTGCGGTACGTACTCTTCGGTCACATAGCTGATGTTCTTGCTGATCAACGCTTCCACCTCCAACTTGAAACCGTTCTTGAGCATCAAGTCAATTTCCTTCTGCCACGGTTTCTTGTTGATGAACCAGTGATAATTCTTGATCTGGTTCGCCCGCTTGACGTCATTGTCATTCAACGAGATTTTCACACTCGGCGTCAACTCGCACCGCTCATAGTCCTTGCTTCGCAACCCAATGTAGCGGGCATTGGGAATGGCCATGCGCTTGGACTCGTAGGCCAAGTTGATTGAACCCTGCTTAATCACACTGTAAATGTAATACCCCCACGGATCATTATCGAGCAGACAATAAACGGGCAATTTCAGCTCATTGTGCATCCGGTTCAACAATCGTCGAACACCTCTTGGCGGCTGCCCACCTCCGTGGGTGAGAATGCAGTTGTAAGTCCGCCAGAATTTGTCTTCATTGAACCGTCGCCACACCGTATCTTTTTCGACATGCAGAATGAACTTCGCGGAATGCTGCTTGAATTGCACTACTTCGGGTTCAGCAATTGATGGAATGGTGTAACCACCCGATCCCATTCGGGAACAGTCAATTTCGTCGCCACTATCGATTAGCGTGATCGGTCCGACGATCGACCCGGCGTTCTTCGCGTACAGATGCAACTCTTCGCGAAGAGCGTTTAACGTGACTTCCACATCTTCGATGATGGGATCACAATCTTTCTGCTCATCAAATGTCTCCTCCTTGATGCCGTCGATTGTATGCTTGAGCAGGTAGAACAGACCCCGAATACTGGTCGTCTTCCCTTGCTCGATCAGTTGCTTGCAGCCCGATCCCACGAGCAACGTTTGCATGTAGCTCTTAGCTTGGGAAAGGTTGAACAATTCGCGACGGTTCTTGGCCTTACCCATCTCAATGAACTTCTTCGACTTGTTGTAGCTCACATTCGATAACGATCGCGACGGCACTTCCAGATGCGGAGCTCTGCTGCGTGCGGCCGTCTGCACGACGGTGTCAGCCATACCACGGATTGCCCCGAGCGTTTTCTGATCCGTTTTGGACAACTTTGTGCCGCCTGACTTTGTCTGCACAGCCTTCTTGCGAGCCTTCTTCGCCATTCGCTTATTCCCTCCCTAGGATTCCGATTTAGTGAATCAGTTTGGTTGTTTCTTGTGCGAACCTTCCAGCGGATGCAGGTGATTCAAACTGACTCAATCTCAAATTCTGATTAAAGGAGAGTTTTTTGTATCTTGCCGGACGAGGGGGTCTCGAGTTCGCCAGCTTCCTGATCGACAATGATCACGTTGTCGCCAAAGTCCAAGTCAGATTCGATTCGCTTGCCACGATTGTCGAATTTGGCATCGGCCTCCGAAGTCTTACGCTTCGCCACTTTTAGCAGATGGCCGTAAAGCTTGTCTCGATCGGTGCCATTGATGTCGCTGACCGCGCCCGCAACTTCCCCGAGATATCGCAAGAAGATGCTGCGTCGCTCGCCTTCCTGTTTCACTTTCTGACGGCGACGTAAATACATCCCCAGCTTCCGGCCAACAGCTTGCAAACCGAGCCGCAGTTCCTTTTCGATCTCGGGATAGGATGCAATCGCTTCCTTCGACTCGCTGGTAAACGGCACCCAGACGCTCGCCATGTGAACCATGATGCTGATGGGACCGTTGGGAAACTGACCTCGAGATTGGCTCAACCCGTAGCTGCGCCAGTTCATCCTCGTTACGGCTTGAGTGATGGCACACCCGGCAGATTGAAACTGAAGCGGTACCCGGTTGGCATATCGCAGTACCTGCATCGATTGTCCCTCGGAGATATTGACGTTCTGCATGGCTTCATGCAGCTTTTCGATCTCCTTCGCTTTGAATTTCGCCGGTGATTGTCGAGTTCCAAACCCAGATGCTTTGATGATCCGGTCAGCGGCATCCGGACCCAAGCCGTCGAAGGTGTTGATGATGAATTGCCTTAGAGTGCGGGCGTCAGTTTGGGAGAGCAACTCGGCAAGAACCTCGTAGCTAATCTTGGTGACTGTCGATCCACCGCCATACGCCAAGCCAACTTCGATCAGAAACGGGTTGCCACGATAAACTGCTGGCGGTCGTGTCGCTGCCACATAGAACTCGCCAGGCACAACATGGTGAAGTCCCTTTAGAATCAAATCCTCACCGATCGGTGACAGACAATTCGTTGCCGGCGCCTTGATCTTCGTTTCTTGAATCGATCGGTACAGCGAGTCGGCTTCTTGGCGGCCGATTCTCTTTGGCGAAGATCGTACCGTCAACCCTGCGCCTTCACAGATTCGCCGTGCGACCCCGGGAGTGACTCGCGAAAACGAACCGCCCAGAAACTGCGCCAGTGTCGAATCGGACGAGTCTTTCAACATCGTCATCAAGCGACCGAGTTCGACACCGTAGGGATGCGGCTTGATTTCCTGAGGCTCGTCCGGCAGCTTTTCCGTCGACCGGCGATAGGTTCGCTCGTTGCCATCGGGGTCTTCGTAGTGAAACGTAACGTGCGGATTCGATATCGCGGTCTGTTCCAAGTAGTCATCCACACTGCCACGGCCACGATGAAAGCGTCCTTCAAGCTCGATTGTGACTCGTGTACCACTACGGACTTCCTTTTGCTTTTCGCCTTCCGTCGCATCGTAATGGGTGACCCATTCGATGCCATGCCTTTCGAGATACTTGTGCCCCTTCTCACCGGGCGGAATATCCTCGCCATCGCCACGCTTGTTGAGAATCTCCGGACGATTCTTTTTTGTGTCGATCTGTAATTCGTAGTAATGCGACGGTTTTCGAATCGAAGTCTTCGAAATGATCTTGACCGGTTTGCCCGTGGTCAACATGCCGTACATGCCGGCGGCACTGATGCCGATTCCTTGCTGCCCACGACTCATCCGCAAGCGATGGAATTTGGACCCATAGAGTAACTTGCCGAAGATCAGCGGAATCTGTTTCTTCATGATGCCAGGACCGTTGTCCTGCACACCCACTTTGTATCGGTTGGTGCCGGTGGTTTCGATGTGCACCCAGATTTCGGGCACGAGAGACGCCTCTTCGCAAGCGTCTAGCGAGTTGTCGACCGCCTCCTTGACCGTGGTCAACAGCGCTTTACGCGGATTGTCGAATCCAAGCAAGTGGCGGTTCTTGGCAAAAAACTCGCTGACCGAGATATCACGCTGTTTCGACGCCATCGACTCGGCCGTCACACGGCGACGTCGTTTGCCGTTGCCCGCCGCAGTGCCGTTGGCAGAGTTTTGACCGTTCGTTCCGCGCCCAGACTTCGATTTTGGATTCAACGTAGGCAATTGGTCCTCCTTCTTCGGTGCAATCACAGCCCCTGCCTGCAACCGTCCCCGCAAGCAACTCCCTGCTCAGGTGGCAATATCACTTGAAACTGGCACGTGGGGTGACTGACACGGGGGGGGTTAACCGGCACGTGGGACAACTGGCAATTGGCGCGGATTATACCGGTTCAAAGGGCCATTTCCCACCCGGCTTTGTTTCCCGGTCCGGTAGGGCAGGTACGATTGGCACGACGAGAAAATAAAGACTCACCAGAACCATACGACCTCGCCGAAACATCTCTACAGCGGCCCGCTGAGCAGAGTTTGCAAGTGATGGCACGGTCGAATCCGCTAGCAGTTGTGAAAGCTCCCACCAACCGGAATCGCAAACCGCCCATTCATTATTCAGCATTGCCTGGCCGGTACGAACCTACCCAAAAACAAGAATCCCACCGAGCGATCCCTTCCCCGCAATCACTCACCCATTGGGGAAGGAACTTACCAGCTTCAAGGAGAGCCTGATGTTTCACTTCTTGCTTCGTTCTACGTTGATCGCGCTGGCGCTGGTGGCTTGCTCGAGCTTCCTCGATGCGACCACGAAAACCGCAACGGCACAGCATAGGCGTACTTGCGTCAATTGCGGACAAATCCACAACGGCAGCCCAGACCTGTTTTACAATTTCTATGCCCAAGCAAATTGCGGCGGTATCGCCGCGCAAATGTACATGTCACCCGGGCCGGTCCCGGCGTCCGTGGGCCACACCTACTACACCTACCAACCATTCATGCCGCACGAATTGCTGTACAAGCACTCGCGAACATACCACCGCTACAGCGATGAAGGCCGTGGATTCACGCGAACACATGTCCGTTGGTGGTAGGCAATTTTCACACGAAACAGTTGAATCGACAGCGCAGGTCGAAAGGATCCCCCGATGAAGAAACTCACTCTTCTGATGTTTGTCGCGCTGATTGCCAGTGCAATTTCGCAGACGGCCAGCGCCGCGGATTCCCAACGGCGCGCGCTCAGGTATTCGCGCGCCCGACCCTGGCATGGCGAATACTCCAACACCAGCCGGGGAGGTCCGGTAGCGTTGGTCGTGCCACCCACTGCCCACATGCAAACGAAAATGGGATGGGGTGTCGCGCAGAGTAGCATGTCGCCGATCTACCATCGCTACTATCGGAACCACCAGGGTGAAATGGAAATCGGAGGTTTTCCCTTTCGGGGAACACCAAACTGGCCCAGCCATACCGATCAGTTTGGCATCTATTACATTCGTGGCCCTTGGTAAAACAAGTGACTTCGCCGGTTCGATCGGATCAGAAAGACTTTTCTAATTACGTAACCTGGCAAGAACAACAAAGGCGTCCTGATGCTACGGTAGCAGGACGCTTCTTCTTTGGTGCGCGCCGCTTCGCGATGTTCAGTGGGCAAGGGTGATATTAGAACGATGGCGCCCTGATCAATTTGATCACGAATATTCTTCAAGGCCCGTAGTTGCCATACGCGCCGGCACACAATTCTAAGATGGCCCCCACGAACGGCTTGTGCGTAGCTAGCACAGTGACCCCCGAGCGTTCGGCACGACGTGTGCATTTCCTTAACCTCCGTATAGGAAGTACCACAACTGGGAAGCCCACAACTGGGAAGCACTGCCAACGCAAGGAGGTCAATACCATGTTCATTCAAACACTGTTAATCGGCATGGGTACGCTTGTCGCCCTCACCGCTATTATCTGGACAATGATGCCGGTTCGACATGTTGAGCCGTCGTGCGTTTCATAAGGCGGACGGCGGAATCTGGCTTACCAGTCGTAGGATGGGCACTCTTGTCCGTCAGCCCTTCTGTGACGGGCAGGAGTGCCCGTCCTACAAGCAAGTCCTCATCTGCACGTCGCCTAACCCGGATGGTCGAGACGATTCACCATCAGGCGTGCGAGACGATTACCGGGAACGCTCGAGCAATTCACGAAACTCGCCTTCCAGACCACTCGCTGCCAGATCTTCCGTCGCCTGTAGATAACGAATCAAGTCGGCGGCGGCCTTCTTGTCACCTAATTTGAAATGGGCCAGAGCGACCGAATACTTGGCGCGAAACCAACGGGCTGTGCGAGGCCTCGTCTTGGTGGCAACGCGCCGCCATTGAGATAGTGCCAACAGCAACTGCTCGCGATCTTCGCTCAACAACAACTGTTCAGCATACGCGACCTGCACGGTCGCCTGACTTGTGTACTTCCGGACCAAGGCGGCATACGCGTTGAGAGCTGCTTCTGTATCGCCTAGCTTGACCAATGCGGCGGCGCGGATCATTGCAATGCGCAACTGTTGCGTGGGATCGAGTTGCTCGTCAGCACGTAGCAACCGATCAGCAATGTCACGCTCCAGCGTCCCGATCGAGGCCGCTAGCTGGGGTGCATCTGCGGCAGCTTGTTCGATGCCAGCCAGTAGTTCGAGCAACTGATCCGTCGATGTGTCACCGATTTCTGCAAGCAATTGCTGTGACTCCTGTTGACCGTTCGGTTTCTTGAGCACCGACAGCACCAACAACGACTGTGCGGTGTTACGCCAAATGGCAGAATCCTCGGCGTGTTCAATGCCAACGCGCAAGAGTTGTTCAACTTGAACTGGGTTTGACCGCAAGTACCGCAACTGAATCCGCGCCAAACTGATCAGGCATTCGCCATCCAGAGCGCCCCACTGATCTGGCAACCTGGATTCATTCCGGCGCAAGACAGTGTCCAGGTAACGGATCGCAGACTGCGCCGTCTCTTCGACCGGTTGATCGGCGGCAGCCAACACTTCCAGCCACTTCGTCCAACATCGCGCGCTGGAAGAGACTGCCACTGGGAACTGTTCCGACGAAAATGTAATCGCTGAGAAATTATCGACAGCTAATTCCCACTGCTGCCTGGCTTCATGCAATTGCCCCAACCAAAGACGCGCGGTATCGGCCGTTTCGGATGACGGCCATGTCTGCAGATGTTCGCTCAACCAAGCCGCATAATCAGACAACAGTCTCGAGTCCGCCTTCGCCTCTTGCGCCAGATTCACGATCGCCAGCAGATGCGCGTTGCCCGATAGCGGATTTGTCTGTTGCGACTGCGCCAGTTCACGAAATCGTTTCCGCGCATCGCCATAACGTTGGCGCTGCTGTTCGATCAGCGCCGCTTTGTAGGCCAGCGCGAATGCCAGCCGCCCGTTACTGCGCGCCTGAGCTGCTTGCACTGCCTTGTCGTATGCCAGCACGGCTTCGTCCAGGCGGCCTTTCAAATACAGGTCACGAGCGGCGCGGGCCAAGATGTTCACGTTGCCACTACCCGCTCGCTGATTGACACCTACGAGTAATAGCTCGGCGCGACGAGCCCAATAGGGACCATGCGTCTGCTCGATAAACTCCAGTGTCGCGACGGACTTCTTCTCCCATTCGGCCGCGTCGTTGCTGCCAGACGCACTGCCCGTCTTCCGCCATTTGGCCACATAAACTTCCAAATAAGCGAAATCCAGTTCAGGCGATTCGGTACCATTGATCGCGCGACCCTTGCCGAGAGTCTTCAGGGCTTCATCCAGCTGTCTGGCCGTGACGAGCAGTCGAATCGACTCGGCCCGTGCCTCCAGCCGAATCGAATCCGGATGATCCTCCGTGTCCAAACCGTTCAACATCATCGCTGCTGTTTTCAATTCACCAAGCAACCGATGGCAGACAGACTGATCGATCTTGATTCGCGCCACCAGCGGATCATCGGCGGGAAGGACTTGCAGGGGCTGTTCCAACTTCTTTACAGTTTGTGTCAAGGCCGTGACACGATCGGCGCTTCCCACGGGATAACAGAGCGCCTGATTGCGTAAAGCACGTGCCCATTGGTAGCGAACGTTCTGCTGTAAGGAACTCAATTCCGCAGCTGTCAGCGCATCCGGCTGCCGTGTATTGCGCGCCGCCAATGGAATCGTCTTCGTCAGATGTTCGTCGATGGCTTCCAGTTTCCTCGCCGCTGCGCGAATCGTCGTGCGAGCGAGGGCGAGCGCCTGGTCCGGTACCGACCCAACTTCGGCTTCCATCCGCGCAAGTTCGCCCTGCGCTAACAGTGCCAGGGCGGCCTGAACTTGCACCAACGGCAGGCGAGGATGATCCGGATTGGCGAATTCAAATTGCCGAGCGATGTCCGCTGCTTTTTGCCAAGACGTGTCGCGGACAGTTCCCACAGCATTGACGGCCTGAGCGGAATAGGTCCGAATCAGCTCGATGGACCAATGAACCGTATCGCTCCCAGTCTTCTGAGGCGTATCGAGCCGCTCGAGACAGAATGTCTCGGCCAGCAAAAACAAACGCCGCTGTCGCAGTCCGTCGACAAATTGCTGGTCAACTTCTTCAACCGCTGCCATGCTCGACGAAGCGCAGCACAGCGCCAGCAGAAAACTGCTCGCCAAAATCGCTGTGAGGACTCCACTTGCATTAGTCAAACTGGTTTCAATTCGGCGCATGGCGGCACGTTTCCGATGCCGTCTGGCGGCATCACAACAACTCAAGCATCTTCGGCGGCTAGATTCACTTTTTCGAAACCGATCAAACGCGAAATATCGTACACGGCGATCACATGGTTCAGCGGCGTATCCGCATCGGGATGAATGATCACAGGCGCCGCCTGGTTGGCTTGAAAGATGGCCGTCAGTTGTCGACGCACTTCGTCGAGAACGGGAATCGGTCGGTCATTGATCCGCCAGCCCGGTTGGCCGTCGATCCACACGATTCGCACGACAACTTCATGCAAATCGATCTCCTCCGGCGGCCTCTCCAGCGACTCGGCGGCAGCACCAGCGGTCGCGTCTGAGACACTGCTTTGCAAAGCGTATTCGACAATATTGAAGCTTGATGTCCAGACAAAGAAGATCAGCAGTAAGAACACGACGTCGATCATCGGCGTCATCTTGACGTCCAAAGCGCTTCGACGATCGGTATAGACGGATGGTCGACGCATCAGCGCGCATCCTCCGTGCGATAGACACCGATAGTTACGTTCCAGATGCCCGTGCGGGCGCACGACAACATGATTGGCGAGATATGGCGATATGGCACTTCACGGTCGCCGCGGATGCGGACTTCGAGTTCGCCGTTGGCGGCTTCACGCGCGACGACCAGTCGCTGGCCAAGTTCTTGGCGCGTGACAGGACGCCCCGCCAAGATCATCTCCCCGTCGCCCTTCACATTCAACGTCAAGCGGCGGCCTTCAATATCTTCAGCTTTGGTGCCACTATCGGCGATCGGCAACGGCAGGGCCATCTGCGATTCCTGCCGAGCGAGGTGGCTGGAGACCAAGAAAAAGATGATCAGCAAGAACACAACATCGATCATGGGCGTCATGTCGAACCCAAGGTCACCACTTCGGAGATTCTGAGGGACTCGCATTAGCGCCCTCCTTCAACCGGTGGCGGTGGCGGTGCGGTCTTGCCGGGGTTGGGCGCGCGACGGCGTTTCAACGGCGTGAAGACGTGCTGCGCGACATACGCTGCCTCGGCCACCAACTGATCGACGCGATTTCGAAACACGGCAAACGCACCCAATGAGGGAATCGCCACGAGCAAGCCTCCCACAGTCGTCACGAGAGCCTGATAGATCCCTTCGGCCAGATCCGCCGCTCCAGCCGAACCTTGTGTGCTGGCAACCTGTTGAAAGGCGAACACCATTCCCGTGACTGTTCCCAACAAGCCGACCATGGGGGCGATGTTGCCAATCACTGAAAGGTACTCAATCTTTCGAAATAGCCGTGCCGACTGCTCGGCTGTCGCATCCTCCAGCGCCTTTTCCACGGCTGACCAGCCACCTTCAATCTCCGTCAGGCCGTTCAACAGAACAAACGACAGGAAGCTCGGTCGCTGATGACACAATTGGCTGGCTTCATCGATCTGGCCGGCGAGCAGTCGCTGCCGAACCTCGTCGCCCAGACCCTCGGGCATGATCTCGCTGCGACGAAGGGTCATGATATGTTCGAATACGAGATACGCCGCCGTCATCGAAAGGGCGAACAACAACAGCACAATCAGGAATCCGACCCAACCACCGGAAAAGACGATACTAAAAAAGCCTTCACTCGCCGGCTGTGCTTCAGTCGTGCCGCCTGGGCCTTGTGCCCAAGCAAAACCTTGGAGGCCAGCAACTGCAATGAGAAACCCGAGCGTAATGGATGGCTTGGTCATTCAGTGTTTCTTCTTTTCTGTGTTGCGTTTGTCTGAGCTGTTTTTGTCTGAGGTCGCATTATCTGCATTGGACGGTGATTGTGCCGCGAACCGCTCTTGGGCGGTGGCAGCCATCGGCGTGTCAGCGTAGTCGACGATAATCTCTCGATACAATCCACGAGCTTCACCAGGTCGGTTGATCGTCTCAAGTTCGCTTCCAGTCGCCAACAGCGCCTGTGCGGCGAGCGTGCGATCTTCTGGAAAAATGATTGGGATGCGCAGGAAGGCCAGCGCCGCCCGGGCGGGCTGGCCGCGTAGCGCCTGCGCGGTGCCCAACAAGAAATAGGGGCCGCCGCGGATCGCCTGCGGCATGGCTTCAACACGCGTTTGCATTCGGATCACGTCAGCGTCGGTGAGCGTGGCAAGCTGTGTCCGCCACGTTTGAGCTTCCGCCAAGAAGATGATCCTGGCGTCAGTGGCATTGGTGAGACTGCGTAGCATCTGCAGAGCCTCAGGACGTTTGGCCGTAGTCAACAGCCAACTGGCACCAATCAACTGACCAGCCGGCTGTTCGGCATCGGCCAACAGTGTCGCGGCACGGCGTTCGACTGCCATGTCAGGTGGCCGGCCACCCCACACCAACGGAATCGCCGAAAAATGCTGCGTCGTCGTGTCGCTACGATAGAGCGCCAAGAACGACGCCGAAGCCTGTTCGAACTGACCCAAATTGCGGTAACACCAGGTGATCTTTGCCAATTGTTGACGCTGTACCCACGTCCTTTTTTCGATCCGCAACGCCTTCGAGTACTCTTCGAGCGATTCTTGATATCGGTGGCGATGAAAGCTCGCTCGGGCTAGTTGATGTGGCGCGGACCAGTCGCTCTCGACACGCAGCACGCGGTCAGACTTGAATGTCTGCTGGCGACCGCTGGGGTGTCGCAACACCAGTTGGTCGCCCGTGAATTCTTCGACGTTACCTACGACACGCGACTCGCCAAGACCGCTCGGTGTTCTTAAGAACACTCGATCGGCCGCAGAGGCAGGCATCCGGCCCACGGCATGGACGGTTGTGAAAACGAGGAAGATCGACGCGAGCGATCGAAGTTTGTGCAGGACTATTGATTTCGTAATCATATGTCGGTTACTATCTGCCCAGTCGCGTAACATCGACATAGACGTGTTTTCCACCGTTTTGGCGAGCCAGTTTGACCAAGAAGTTGTCGCCCCCCTGGGACGGTCCCGAACCGAATTCGATGGAGTTGATCACAGCTCCGGTCCGATTTCGCGATTGGATGTCGGCCAGTTCGCTGGGAGTCAATTGCGGTTCGGCGGCATCGGTCAAAAAGAAGATGACGTCAGGCTGCATACCCAGTGCCTGACGCAGCGCATCCAGATGCCGGGTAGCACCGGCTGGCACGACATTGCGAACAAACGCGGCAGCTAACTCCTTGTTCTCGTCCGTGCCAAACATCAATTGAGGTGGACGTGGCTGATGCGGGTTGAAAACCGACGTCTTGTCGTTGTAGAAGACGATTTGGAATTGATGAATGCTCTCGAGGCTTTCCAGGCTCTTGAGCAACTCTGTCCGCGACGCCGCCATAGGTCGTCCTTGAAACCCTTGCATACTCGCGGATCGATCAAATACGTACACAAACCTGCTGCCGGTCCCCTGGGCACCGAACACTTGCGCCGAGGCCTGTCCATCTCCGACACGTCTGGACGGTTGATTAGCGGCTGTGAAACCGCCGGCTGCTGGCATGGAGGCCGATGTCGATAGCGATCCGGTGGCCGATGGCAGCGCCAAGGCCAGGGCGGGGGTTGCCGCCTGATCCATGGACGGCAGAACCAATGACGGAGACGAAGTCGAGGACGAGACGATCGACGCGATGGGGTCGACGTTGTCTTCGGTCAAGTACTCTGTTTTCGACCGGTCTCGCTGAACCAGCGCAATCCCGGCCACACGATTCGCCTTGGTGTCAACCTGACGCGACGTCGCCTGCGGTAGAAACGCCAGCAGTATCATGCCCGTCACATGCAACATGACGGACAGTAACCAAGCTGGAAGCCCGCGCTGCGGTGCCGCGGAATCGGCCTCCCAGCTACCCGCCGTGGACTCCCAGGCCATTTCGATCGACAAGACGAAACACCTTTCCAAATAGAGGATTACGCCCGAAAACACCGTGCAATTCTAGACCTCGTCTGAAATTGCGTCAACGCGAATGAAATCGGGCCAACCACATGGAAACAGTTGCTGCGACCCGGTTTGTGACAAGCGACTGTCGCGCTATAATCCTTTCAGCCATCTGAATCGTGGCAGCCACCTGAGGAGGATCATCTTGCAGATTGTCTCGTACCCACACCCAACACTGCGCCACAAGTCCTTGCCGGTAAAGCGCGTGAACGCAGAATTGCGAGAGCTCGTGAGCAACATGTTTGACGTGATGTACGAGGCTCGCGGCGTGGGATTGGCGGCTAATCAAGTCGATTTACCGATCCGGCTGTTCGTCGTCAATCTGGAGGCCAAGGCCGGTGAAGGCGAGGAATTCGTCTTCATCAATCCCGTGATCAGTCGCCCCAAAGGGCTCGAGGAGAAGGAAGAGGGCTGCCTAAGTCTGCCCGATCTCTACGGCCCTGTGAAGCGTCCCAAACAAATTCGCGTGAATGCGTACGGAATTGATGGCCAGGAAATTCAAGCCGATCTAAGCGGGTTATTCGCGCGAGTCGTCCAGCACGAATTGGATCATCTGGACGGCGTGCTGTTTGTGGATCGGATGAGTGAAACCAACAAACTTGAGATATTCGATGCGCTCGACGAATTCGAAACTGAGTTCGCCAGCCAACGTGATGCCGGCGGCGTCCCTGGCGACAAAGAAATTGCACAACGTCGTGTCGTGTGGGAACAGAAGTACTGCTAAGTGAAGAAGTGAGAAGATCTTCCCCTCACCAACCCCAGAAATTGCCTCGTGCGAATCATCATGATGGGCACCGGTCCCTTTGCCGTGCCGACTTTTGAATCCCTGATCACCTCGGAACATGACGTAGTCGTCCTGGTGACCCGCCCTATGCCGCCGGTGCGCACGCGAGGCAAACCACCGGTGAACCCCATGCGAGACGTAGCGGGACAACACGCGATCGAAGTCATCGCACCCGACGATGTGAATAGCGAAGGCGCGCGTGCCCAATTGGCCGCACTACGTCCTGACTTGTTTGTCGTCTGTGATTACGGCCAGATCCTCTCCCCAGAAACGCTCGCCATCACACCGCTAGGTGGAATCAACTTGCACGGATCGTTGCTGCCTAAGTACCGAGGTGCCGCGCCAGTGCAATGGTCCATCTTGAAAGGCGACACGGAAACCGGTGTGGCTGTCATCCACATGACGCCTCAACTAGACAGCGGCCCTTGCCTGATCACTCGGTCGACGCCCATTGGAAATGACGAAACGGCCGAGGAGCTCGAGCCAAGATTGTCACAACTGGGTGTGAAGCCAGTTCATCAATCCATCGACATGCTGGAAGCCTGGGACGGCACGTCCATGCTGGGTACGATACAAGATCGGTCGCTCGCCTCGCGGGCGCCACGCCTAAAGAAGTCCGATGGCAATATCGACTGGAAACAGACAGCACCACAGATTCGAAATCAGATTCGCGCGCTCAAACCATGGCCGAGATCGTTCACGCAATGGCAACGACCCAAGGGCCAACCGGTAAGATTGATTGTCGACCAGGTATCGCTCGCCGCAAATCCATCCGCCGATGCGACGCCCGGAACGATCATCCAGATCGACAATGCGGGGCTGCATGTGGCGACAGGCGAGGGAGTCTTGTTGATTCAAACAGTTCAGCCGGCCGGCAAGCGTATCATGGATGCTGCCGCATTCTTGCGAGGGCATCCCGTCACAGTCGGCGACCTGCTTGGCAGCTAACCCTGCGCCGATCGGTGGGTTTCGGGTACCACGGTGTCTTACCCAACTGTGATTCTCGTAGCGATAGGGCACGGCTGGACAATCCAGAATCATCAGTTCGCCCGAAAAACAGCCTGTGACACGACCCAGCCAACGGCTGAAATCCCCCTCGCGGCAACGAGGCAGCACGTGGTAACATAGGCAGTTTCAATCTCGGCAGGCCAATCATGACAACGGAGTGCAGAGACCATGACCATAAACTTCTGGGAATTCGCCCTGTTGAGCGCGGCTGCCTATGTGGCAATCGTGACGTTGGTACGCATGATGCGACGCAGACGAGATGATTTGATTGATGAGCTGGCCCAAGAGGCGGAAGCCGAGCGGCAACTGCCGCGCAACGAGGAACGGATTGAAAAACGCCGCAAGATGCAGGAAGAGCTCAGACAAGAAGAAGCCAAATCCCGTCGGGCCGCGTAGCCGGAACGCCGCCCAGCGCTCTTGACCTTGAATTGCCTCCATGTCGAAAAAGCTGTATCTCGAAACGGTCGGCTGCCAGATGAATGTCTTGGACAGCGAAATGGTTGTCGCTAGTTTGCGCAAGCATGGGTATTCTCTGACCCAAGATCCACAGCACGCCGATACGCTGTTGCTGAACACCTGCAGCGTGCGTGAACACGCCGAAGAAAAGACGTACAGCTCGCTCGGAAAGCTCAAACGTCTGAAGCAACAACATCCAGAAAAAGTAATCGGCGTGATGGGTTGCATGGCCCAGAAAGATCAGCAGTTGATCTTCGAACGGGCACCGTACGTCGACCTGATCGTCGGTCCCGGGCAATTGCAGCAGATTCCCGAACTGGTGGAGAACATCATCTCTGGTAATGGCAGGCAAGTCGCCGTCAGTCTCGGGCGTCGCGACGGATCGGTGGAGAACATCAAGCGGTCGCATGAAACCTTTGATCCGCTCCGCGATACGGAAATGCGACCCACGCCATTTCAGGCGTATCTGCGAATTCAAATCGGGTGTGACAAATTCTGCACCTATTGTATCGTCCCAATGACGCGTGGGCCGGAACAGGGTCGGCCACCCGAGCTGATCGTGGCAGAGGCACGTATTTTGGCCGATCAAGGTTGCAAGGAGATCACGTTGCTCGGGCAGACCGTCAACAGCTATCGCTTCGGTGCCGACGGCAAGACGACGCGTCTGGCCGAATTGCTTGGTCAGTTACAGCAGATCGACGGCCTGGAACGAATCAAGTTCGTCACAAATTATCCCAAGGACATGACTCGCGAACTGCTCGCGGCCGTCCATGACCTCTCGAAAGTCTCACCTTACCTGCATGTGCCACTGCAGAGCGGATCGGATCGAATTCTGGAGAGGATGAAGCGAGGCTACACGGTCGGCGACTACCGAGAGATGATGGGGCGCATCAGTGAGATCGTCCCGCGCGCGGCCGTTTCCAGCGACTTCATCGTAGGGTTCTGTGGCGAGACCGACAAAGACTTTGAGGAAACCGTCAAATTGACGAAAGAATGCCGCTTTAAGAACAGCTTCATCTTCAAGTACAGCGAACGGCCCGGCACGCGAGGCGCTGAACTCTATCCGGACGATGTACCGCTGGATGTCAAGCAAGATCGCAACAACGAACTACTGGCGATTCAATCCGCCATCAGCGAAGAAGACAATCAGAGTTTTCTGGGCCAGCGCGTGGATGTATTGATTGAAGGACCAAGCAAACTGACAGTTCGCAAGGGGCTGCAAGACGAACCGCTGCAGCAACTGACCGGCCGAACGCACTGCGATCGGATTGTCGTCTTTGATGGTAACGTGCGGCAAATTGGCCAGACCCTTCCGGTGGCCATTTATGACGCGACGGCCCATACTTTGTTTGGTACAGTTGTCACCGAAGAAGTTGGCCCCACAGTGTACTCGCTGCAACTGACCTAGTTCGAACCCGTGCCTCGTGCTCTTCCCGCTCGTTTCGTACGGAAGTGGAAGCCGATACGAATGTCTGATCAAGCGACCGCCAAGCCCCACATTACCGAACACAAACACGGTGGGCTGGGCCAACTCCCTGCCACCGCAATTTGCGGCAACGACATCACGTCGTCCTGCCTGTACGTCTCCGCATTGGCCATCTTGGCGGCGGGGCGTTGGGCACCTCTGTCATTGCTGCTTGTCGCCGGGCTACTGTACTTGTTCCGGTCGATCTACTCAGAGGTCGTCGGTGCCTTGCCACTCAATGGCGGTGCCTACAACGCGCTGCTCAACACCACCAGTAAGTTCCGCGCATCCATCGCCGCTTGCCTGACAATCCTTTCGTACATGGCAACGGCCGTGCTTTCGGCCAACGAGGCAATTCACTACCTGCAGAATTTCTGGGAGAACCATTGGTCATACTGGACCGTGATGAGCGTGACCATCGGCCTCTTGGCCGCGTTTATGGTTTTGACGATCATCGGTATTTCCGAATCCGCATGGGTCGCCATCGGGATCTTCCTCACCCACCTTAGCGCACTGACACTGCTGGTCCTTGTGGGCGCGATCTACATTGCCAGGCATGGTCTCAGCACATTCTCCGCCAATATGAACACGCCGACTGAGTTCGAGACTGAGATCGGCATGATGGGTCTGCTGCCCGCTCTGTTTTTTGGATTTTCCGCGGCGTTGTTGGGTATTTCCGGGTTTGAAAGCTCGTCGAATTTCGTCGAAGAACAAGCCGAGGGTGTGTTTCCGAAAACGCTGCGCAATATGTGGCTGGCCGTCGGTATCTTCAACCCCTTGATGGCGCTTTTGGCACTGGCCGTGATTCCGATCGCCAATATCAATGATCAGAATAAGGCATCTCTGCTGGCGGACCTCGGCCGGGACGCAGGTGGCGACTGGCTGTCATATCTGATTTCCGCGGATGCCGTACTGGTGCTCAGTGGTGCCGTGCTGACCAGCTTCGTCGGCGTCACGGGGCTTGTGCACCGGATGGCACTTGACCGCTGCCTGCCTCAATCACTACTTAAAACGAACAAGCGCGGCACGACGCATCGGATCATCATCGCGTTTTTTATCCTATCCGTCTCCGTGCTGCTGATCACTAAGGGCGAACTTGAAGCTCTTGCCGGCGTTTACACGTTTTCCTTCTTGGCGGTGATGGCCCTGTTTTGCATCGGCAATATCTTGCTGAAGGTGAAGCGGGTGCGACTACCTCGTCCGGTGCGCGCTTCCTGGATCGTCGTGCTGTTGGCCCTGGCGGCTGTGATCGTCGGTTTGGTTGGCAATGCCACGATGAAACGACCTGCGAAACTGTTCTTGGTCGACAAGAGCCGGACGATCAAGCATGACGCCTCGATCGCCGTGATCGGCATCAAAGGCGAAGCCGAAATCGATCTAGCCGCGGGAATGACGTTTCTAGAAGCTGCGGGCGTCATCAATCAAAGTGAGAACGAAACTGCCGTAACCGCCGCCGCGGCAGGCGAAACGCTGACGTTTACCACGACCGAGAGAGGTTCAACGGCCGAACTCGCGATTCACGCAATTGTGGGCGAAATTCACGTCGTCGGAGGTCACGAAGGCGTTGCCAAAGGTATGGACGGATTGTCGAATCTGACGGTGTTCTTGCAGTATTTCGTGCCGGCCCTGTTGATCGTCGCTGTCATGCTGGGTCGGATTGCGATTCTCAAAGGCTGTCTGTTTGTGATCCGCGCCAGCATCGCCTCGCTGATCGGACCGATGCACAACATGGTTGATTACATCCGCACCAAGATCAAAGAGATCAATTCTCAACAGGTCGTGTTCTTCACGCGCGGCGACAATATCGGCAACCTGAACAACGCCATGTTGTACGTGCGGCACAATGAACATACCAATCGCATCAAGATCGTCACGGTGGTAGGTGACCAAGCAGAAGTCACCGACAAGTTCAAGCAGGACGTCGAGTTTTTGGACGACGCGTATCCGGAAATCGATATCGATCTGATGATCGTCGAAGGGACATTTGGCCCCGAACTGGTCGACGAGCTGTCTAAGAAATGGCGGATTCCAAAGAATTTCATGTTCATCGGTTCGCCGGGCGATCACTTCCTGTACGGTCTGGCAGAACTGGGCGGCGTTCGGTTGATTATCTAAGCCGAAAAAGCCGCCACCTCTCGCCATACAGACTTTTTCGCTTTGGACGATTGGGAGAGCATTGAATATGTCCTTCTCCCGTCGGGAGAAGGTGGCCGAAGGCCGGATGAGGGGTGGCTAACTTCATTTGGCAGTTCGCCCCCTCATCCAATCCTTCTCTCCGAGGGGAGAAGGGACTCGCTGCCGGCTTCTTGTCGTAGTCAAAAGCGAAAAAGTCTGCATACGGGGCCAGGGTGATGGACACGCTAGCGACCTGTTATGAAGGCCACCAGAAAATCGGTCGTTTTCTAAGCGAACTGCGGAACTAAGCCTCGGCGAAACACGTCCAACGGCGGGAGGTATAGTTCCGGATGGCGCGAAAACCGATGACGTCGAAGGTCTGGATTGGGATTTCCGTCTTCGCAGCGCTCTCTGTAACGCTTGCGTTAGGGTGGTGGCTAGGCCGCCGAACGCAGTCTGTTGAACTGAATACCCCGAGATCTCAAATTCGGCAAATCTCATCCCAGAGTTCGGTGCAGGAACTTCAAACCGAAAATGATGATCTGATCCGTTTCGTCGACGAGGCCTACGCCTTGCTCAGAGAAGAGGGAATTCACATACAGCTTGATCTCGACCAAGACCAGGACGGCCATTACCGTCTGCGAGCCGACTCAGCGAAAGTCACGGACGAACTCAAGGCCAAGCTCCAAGAAATCAATGCGCAGTAGGATGACGCATCGACTGACAGCCTACTGAAGTCGCCCTCGTCCCTCCAGCGGCCAAATGACTTCCAGCCGGTTGTTGCGGAACCCCAAGAAATGATCGTGCATCACGCACGTCATGTCGCTGTAGCCCGGGATGAACTCCAGACGGTCGCCGATCTTCAGCGACTCGGCGGTCCGTTCCAGATGCAGCGTGCCGTGTTCGGCCGAGAGACTTTCAACCCGAATGTCGTCGCGCGCGAGCGCCAGCGGAAGATGTGTGTTTCCGTCCATGGTTTTCTTGCCCGCGTCGATGATTGCGCGCGACGGTGCGGGTCTGCCGACGATCGTGGCGACCACAGTCAATGCATGTCCCCAGTCAGTGACCTGGCACTTGTGCCGATAGAACGCGTCCATGAACATGCCGCCGCCGGCTTGCACATCCGTGATGCCTGAATGCATGATTGCAAACTTGAACGAACCTGTTCCACCGCATGACACGATCTGACACGGCAGACCATGCTCGGTCAACATCGCGGCCGTGTCCGTCAGTGCGGTCAGGGCCGCCGAAATCGCCTGTGCTTTCTCTTCCTGATCATCAATACAGAGTAGATGGCCTTCGTAACCCATGATGCCGGCCAAGGTGATTCCGGGCAGTGCCGCAACTTGCCGTGCCAATTCCAATGTCGCGTCGCCTGGCAGGACACCGACGCGGTGCAACCCAATGTCAACTTCCAAAATGACACGCAAGCTGAGTCCTGCGGCGGCCATTGCATCGCTAATTGGTCGCGCCTGGTCGATGTGGTCGATACAGATCACCGGATCGGCAATCCGCCGCAGTTCGACCAAGCGGGCGACTTTTTGGGCACCGACGATCAGGTTCGCAATCAGAATGTCCCGCACGCCACCTGCCGCCATGACTTCTGCCTCGCCAAGCTTAGCGCATGTGATCCCAATCGCCCCAGCATCGATCACTTTATGGGCGATCACCGGCGACTTGTGGCATTTAGTGTGCGGTCTCCAACCGACACCATGCTCGCGGCACGAAGCGACCATTGCCCTCAAGTTGGCTTCCATCACATCCAGGTCGACACAGAGCACCGGCGTATCAAGTTCGTTCTTGTGGCATCCAAGCTGAGGCAATTTCATCGATGTTCCGGTGCGGACCTAACCGCCTCCTATCGCGGGAAGAAAATGGATTTCACTATCTGGTTTTAACGCTGCCGACATCCGCCGCGTCATGGTTTCGTCGATCGAAACTTGCAGCGTCGGCATCAGACTGTCCCGCAAGCAAAGCTGCTGTTGAATCCCCGGAAACTGCTGTTCCAAAGCAACAATCGCCTCGCGCAGCGTCGTGGCCGCAACTTCAACCGGCGACTGGTCGTCGGTCAACTTGCGGAGCGAGGACGGAATGAAAACGCGGACCATGAGTCGTTCCTGTTCCTGACGGTTCACCTTTCTTGCATCGCCATCCAGACCTTCGGAGGTGACATCGGCAGCTCGCGGATTCGACACCCGGTCGCGCGGTGAATCGCGGTGGCCAGCGCGGCTGGCGGTGGCACAATGGAAACTTCACCGACTCCGCGTACGCCGTACGGATGATCGGGGTTGGGCACTTCCACAATAATCGTGTCAATCATAGGCAGATCATAAGCGGTTGGCATACGGTAGTCCAGGAAACTGGCGTTGCGCATGTGCCCTTGGTCGTCATAGAAATATTCCTCGTTTAATGCCCAACCGATCCCCTGGGCGGCACCGCCCTGCAGTTGGCCCTCGACATAGCTTGGGTGGATCGCTTTACCCGCGTCCTGGACCGCGGTGTAACGTAAGATGGTGACCTTGCCCGTTTCCGGATCAACTTCGACATCCACGACGTGTGCGCCGAACGCATTGGTCGACACTTGCGGTGCCACACTGGCACGACCGACGATCGGCTCGCCGGCGTTGTTCAGCTTTACGGCCAGTTCTTTGAACGACATCGCGTCGCCGTTCCGCCGGAAAACACCGTTCTCGACTTTGATTTCGGCGGCGTCACATTCCCAGAGTTCGGCAGCGCGGGTGATCATCTGTTTTTGAATGTCGAGCCCCGCATGATAGGCGGCCAAGCCAGTTGCGAACGTCACGCGGCTGCCGCCCGTCACGTCCGTGTAACCAACGCTGTCAGTATCCCCGACCTGTGGCTGCACATCCTCGGCAGCAATGCCCAACGTCTCGGCCAGTTGCATGGCAATCGAAGCACGCGTGCCACCGATATCCGTCGACCCTTCCACCAGCGAGACGGTGCCGTCTGGATTGACGGCCGCAGTCGCACTGGACTGCATCCCGGCGTTAAACCAAAACCCACAGGCCATCCCACGGCCACGGTTGGGACCTTCCAGCGGCGCATTCCAATGATCGCTGTCACGAGTCGCTTCCAATGTTTCCACCAGCCCAATTCGCGGAAAGACCGGACCATCAACGCGTCGCGTCCCTTCTATCGCGGCATTTCTCAGACGAAATTCGATGGGATCGATGTTCAGCTTGCAGGCAAGTTCGTCCATCACCGTTTCCATGGCCGTTGTCGCTTGAGTCGAGCCAGGAGCGCGATAGGCCTGCACTTTGGGTTTGTTGGCAACCACGTCATAGCCATCGACGACAGCGTTGGGAATGTTGTAGCAACTCAGTATGCACATACAGCCAGGGCCGATCATGCCACCAGGAAAAGCGCCTGCGTCGTATGCGAGCCAAGCTTTGGCGGCGGTCAGTTTGCCTTCGTTGGTTGCTCCCAGCTTGACGCGTATGCAGGAACCCGGTGTCGGGCCCGTCGCCTCAAATACTTCGTCGCGGCGCATGACAATTTTGACCGGCCGACCACATTTGCGGCTGAGCACTGCAGCGACGGGCTGTTCGAAGACCGCGACCTTGCCACCAAATCCACCGCCGATTTCACAAGGGATTACCAACACCTGCGACACTGGAATCTTCAATAGCTCGGCTACTTGCTGCCGCGCCACGAACGCCCCTTGTGTCGCAGTCCAGATTTTCAAGCGACCGTCTTCGTTCCACATCGCAATGGACACATGCGGTTCGATGTACCCCTGATGAATGGACGATGTCTTTAATTCTCGTTCGATGACCAGATCGGCGGCGGCCCACCCCTCTTCCATGTTACCCTGCTCGAAATGAATGTGCTGCGCGATGTTACTCGGTTTGGTCGACGTCTCACCAAGCGACTGCGTGACGAGGTTTTCGTGCAACAGGGGCGCGTCATCCTTCATCGCATCCAGAACCGATGTCACCCACGGCAGTGGTTCATATTCGACTTTAATTTTCGCCGCGGCTTCTTCGGCAAGATGCGAGTTTGTCGCGCAGACAGCGGCGACGGCATGCCCTTTGTAAAGGGCCTTGCCACGTGCCAGGACGTTGCCGGACAGATGAGCGTAGTTGACGCAGCCTTCTCCGAGGTTCTCCATCTTATCCCACGGATCGGGCAGGTCGGCTGACGACATCGTTGCCAGCACGCCCGGCATGGCGTCCACCTTGCTGGTATCAATCGACAGAATCCGTGCGTGGGAGTGGGGACTGCGGACGAACGCCCCGTAGGCCATGTTGGGCAGATGCACGTCGGACGTGTACAACGCCTTGCCGGTCACCTTGTCGGCACCATCGTGGCGGATCGGCCGAGTGCCGATCACTTTGTACTTCGTCTTCTGGTCAACTTGGTTTGATGCGGCTTCGGTGCTCACGTTGGTTCTCCTGTTTGGCTTGCCGCCAGCGGTGCCCCTGTGCACTCTAGTGCGTGTCACACCGACGTGTAGCGTCCGCGGCGATTTGTTTCATGAGTCCAAACGGCGAAAGGCCGCTACAGTGAATCGGTATGCGATCAAAGCGACGCTCAGAAATGAATGTGCGGTTTGCCATTGAAAACTCGGAAGATCACGTAAAGTCTCTTGGATTCGATGGTGCAATCCCAGGCAAGATCCGCTTGGCAATTATGGCTGCGTAGCGAGGCGTGATTGGGCAGCCGCTAGGACGGCGCGGATGATCTTGTCGTAGCCGGTACAACGACACAGGTTACCTGCAAGCGCCAAGCGAACTTCCTGTTCGGTAGGATCAGGATTCTTATCGAGCAGTGCCTTGGCTGCAACGATGAATCCCGGTGTGCAGATTCCGCACTGCAGCGCCGCACCTTCCAGGAAGCACTGCTGCACGGGATCCAAATGGCCCTGTTCGGCGATCCCCTCAACCGTCTCAATTTGGGCAGCTTCGGCTTCAACCGCCAGAACCAGGCAGCTGTTCACGGGACGGCCATCCATGATAACGGTGCAGGCACCGCAGTTGCCGTTGTTGCAACCCTCTTTGCAGCCGGTCAGCGACAGATCGTCGCGTAGCACTTCCAGCAGACTCTGTCGTGGTTCGCAGAGAAACTCGACCGCTTCGCCGTTGATCTCAGTCTGTACGTGTTTTTTCACCTGAACGATTCCAGCTTGTTAAAGTCGACAATGTGGGCGGCACCCGAACTACGGTAGTCCGGTCCGTTACACACTAAACGTTCGCGCGTGTTCGACCGCCGCTGCCAGTGTTCGTCGGGTCAGCACACCCACCAACTGCATCCGAAACTCGGCAGGTCCGCGCATGTCGGAAATTGGCGTGGCGACGTGCTTGGCCAACTCGCCGGCTTCGGCAAAAAGTTCGTCGTTCGCTTCCTTGCCAGTGAGAAATTCGGAAGCTTGTTGCGCGAATATCGGAGTCGGCCCAACGGCACCCAAGGCAATTCGCGCGGCATCGATGCACTGGCGCGACTCGTCCAGCTGAATCCACGATCCCACTCCAACGACGGCGATATCCATTTCATTGCGAGGAGTGAATCGCTGATAGGCCGATCCGCTGCCGGCATGTGACGGCGGAAGCGTGATCGCAACGAGCAGTTCGTCTTTCTGCACGACGTTTCTGCCTGGGCCGGTGCAGAACTCGGCGACGGAGACGGTACGGCGACCATTCGACCCTGCCAGATGGGCAGTGGCACCGAGTGCAATCAGCGCGGGGATGGAGTCCGCTGCCGGAGATGAATTGCAGAGGTTGCCACCAACCGAAGCGCGGCTTTGAATCTGCCATCCGCCAATCATGCTCACGGCCTGGGCCAAGGCGGGGTACGCGGCCGCGATTTTGGCGTCCTCATAAATCTGCCAGCACGGTACGCTGGCACCCAATTGCAGACCCGTTTCCGGCAAAAACTCCAACCTGCTGAGTTCTGGAATCTTCTTGACGTCGATCACTAAATCGGCGCTGCGTAGCCCTTCCCGCAACTGCACGATGATGTCCGTTCCGCCTGCTAACAGTTGTGCTCGTTCACCAGCCTTTGCAAGCAGACCAACTGCTTCGTCCAAATCGGCTGGTGCCGCATATTCAAATTCAATCACGTTGGTTCTCCTTCGACGCAGCTATTGTGGCAAGTCACGGTCCGTTTGTCACCCATGTAGGAAATGTGCAATGTTTCCGGTGCGTCAATGACGAATCCTGTTGCTTCAAGGCTATTCATCAATCAGGCCCGCTTCTCGATAGATACCTCGATCAGTGATTTGCTTTCAGATACTCTGCCATTGTATCCAACAACGCGGTCCCGCCAACATCCACAGCAAGGCAAACCGGGTAGCCAGGAATCGTGCCGTTTAGAAAGACCGCGACTGGATGCACGGCTCGTTGCCGGAGGTTACCATGGATTGCCCGCGGCATTGGCGCCGTGCGGGCTCGCCAACCCCTGATCGAGATGTCGACTTTTGGGAGAAACCAAGATGACACGTGTCACGCGACGTGATTTCGTCAAAACCAGTTCGCTGTCTGCCTTGAGTGGAGTGGCTGCGCTCGGCGAACTGGCTTTCCGCGCGAGCCATTCACGTGCCGGCGACCAGCAGAAGCAGTTACCGATCATCGACACCCATCAGCATCTGTGGGACCTGACGAAGTTTCGGCCGCCCTGGCTCGACGGTGCACCAGATGTGCTCGCCAAGAGCTACGTGACAAAGGACTACTTGGCCGCAACCAAGGGGCTGAACGTCGTCAAAGCCGTTTATATGGAAGTGGATGTCGATCCGCGGCAGCAGGTCGCCGAAGCAGAGCATGTTGTCGCGCTATCAAGAAGCGTCGACCATCCAACATGTGGTGCGGTGATTTCCGGTCGTCCAAATTCCGCCGGCTTCAAGCCGTACATTTCCAACTTCAAAGACAACTCGTACATCAAAGGCGTACGTCAAGTTCTGCACGGTCCCTCGACGCCGCAGGGAATCTGCTTGCAGAAACAGTTTGTGGCTTCGATGAACTTACTCGGAAGCCTCGGCAAGAGTTTCGATCTCTGTATGCGACCGACCGAACTGGCCGACGGCGCAAGACTGGTCGCGATGTGCCCCGATACACGTTTCATTGTCGACCATTGCGGCAACGCTGATCCAAAGTCGTTCCTGAAGAAGACTGACGAGGAACCATCTCACACCGCCGACGGGTGGCGACGTGATCTGGCGTTACTCGCCAAACACGACAATGTCATCTGCAAGATCTCGGGCATCATCGCACGGGCTCCCAAAGGTGACTGGAAGCCAGAGATCTTTGCGCCCATCATCAACTTCTGCCTGGACGAATTTGGACCGGACCGGGTCGTCTTCGGTGGCGACTGGCCCGTCTGCCTGCTGGGTGGCAGTTACTCGCGCTGGGTGAATTCGCTCAAGTCCGTGATTAGCAATCGGTCGCTGGCCGATCAGAGGAAATTGCTGCACGATAACGCGCAGCGGATTTACAGTTTGGCGTGAGCGACTCGCGCGCTGGACATCAATCGAATGCCTCATTTGGCAGACTGATATGACCCCGCCACATCGTCTACTGGCAGCTGGACTGGCCGCCCCGTGGCGGCGGAGCGATAGGCTGCCAATAAGACCTCCGTGGCGGCCGCCGCTAACTCGGCGGGAACTTCGCTGGCCCGCCCCTTCTCGACGCAGTCCAGAAAATAGCTCGTATCCAGCTTCCAGGATGTGGAGCCAGGTACGATCCAGTCGAGCTTCGGTTTCGCTCGAAATGGGCTGCTGGGCGGGGCCTGCCACATCCCCATGGGATCTTCTGGATCACGCTGGGGCGGCGCCCAACATTCTGCCGCTGTCCACATTTCGACGCGTGGTTGGTGTGCATCGACGATGGTCGAATCTTGGCTCCCGACGAGGTAGATTCGATTGAGCCCGCTACTGGGGTGCGATTTCCAACCCAGGCGGCCCGCGGAAAGCGTCGCAGTCAGGCCGCCGTCGAATTCCAGTAAGACCTGACCAAAGTCCTCCATGTCGTTCGATTGATGTTCGGAAAAGAAGTAGTTTCCCGTCGAAGCAACCACTCGTCGCACGTTGCGCTGCGTGAGCCACAGCAACAGCACCACGTTGTAAATGCCCACATTCGTTAGTTCGCGCTTGGAGTCGACCAGCTCGTATCGGTCGGGCTGAGCGGCCTCGTGGCGAGGCTTGCCGAGCGTTGCGGTGCCAGAATGCCCTTTGGCGAAGCAGAGGTCAGTATGGATCGCAACAAGGTCGCCCAATTGCCCAGACGACACGCACGCGCGCGCCTTTCGTGCCGAATCAAAACAGACCTGGCTGAACATATGCGCGACGACACCGGCATCACGCACCGCGGTCACGATGGCGTCCGCCTCCACCTGGGTACCGCACAACGGTTTATCGAGATAGAGGTGTTTGCCGGCGTAGGCCGCCTTGACGATGATCCTTCCGCGCCGATAGGGTTCGGCACAAATACTGACAATTTGAATGTCGTTCCGTGCTAGCGCCGAATCCAAGTCGTCCAGGTAGGGAACGTCGAGCCGCTGTGCAAGCTGCTCGTTCTTTCGACGACGGCGATCTGGGATATCCACTTCATCTGTTACCGCAACCAGGTGACACCGCGGGTCCGCAGCCAGTGCTTCGGCATAGCCTGGCTGATGGGTATGGTCGCCCGACACCAACAGGATTCCATAGGGCGGCGCACAAGGGGTTGGTTTGGCGGTTGCCGGGAACGGACGTTCTTCGCCGACAGGCCGGGGATCCGCCAGTTCGTCGCGAATCCGCGCAAGCAGTTCTACGAATGTCTGGCTGGAAAGGGGCGACGGTGGCCGTTGACAGCTGGGTTGTAATGAATCGTCAGGCCCCTGCCAGCGCAACGAACCACGCTCTGCAAACACGACGAACTCTGCGTGCCCAGAGCTGGGCATCGCGACGACCGACACGAGCGCCGATTGTCCGCCCGAAAAACGCAAGAGGCTGCTCAGTTGACGCGACACCCGTGAGCCAAAAACCGCAAGCGTCTCGACTTGGCTGCCGAACAACTGGCCGAGCATGTCGACGGCGGTTGCCAGTTCGCGATCGAGCTGTTCGGCGTCACTGGCACACTCTAAATATACTCGTGCGGAAACCGGCGTACCCGCCCGTTCGGTGGCGATGGCACTGCGCATGGCCTCCCACATCGTTTCCAGCATGGTGTGTTGATAATCCCGGGACATGTCTCTATCCACTATTTTGCGTCGACCAGTCAAAGCCGCTTCTGGGGTGCCGCGTCGAGCACCACGTGTGTACCGAGAACTAGGTCGTGCAGACCACAACCATCCCGCCGAATCAACGCTGCGCCGACACTCACAAACCAAACAGTCTGCAAGATACCGAAAACGATGTAGCCAATCAGCGGCACCGCAACGGCGCTGGATACCTCATACGCAACCCGGCCCCAAATCGGCAGCATTTGAATTGCCATCCGAATCGCCAACGTCGTCTGCTGCGGCCTCAAACCATGCCCATCGACAATCCGAATCTGGAAGATCTTCTTGCCAGGAGTCGTGCCCCAATACGCCTGAATGGCTGACGCCAGCAGTAGCGGAACGCTGCCGGCAAGCGCGATTAACAGCCCGATAACAAACGAAAAGACCACGCCAAGCAGCGGGTTCCCGTCGAACGTCGACACCATGCCGATCATCAGGAGAAAAAATGTGGCAACTCCAAATACGACATTGATCAACGCCGCATCGGCGACCCAGGCCAACATGCGTGGAATGCGTCCCGCCTTGGGTAAGTTCGCCGGCCGCATCCTCTCCAGATCTTCAATCAGTTCGTCATAGGTCTGGTAACGCTGGTCCGGGTCTTTTTCAAGCAACTGCTCCAGCACGCCTCGCCACTGATAAGGCACTTCACTCGGCCAGCGTTCCGGAAAATTAATGGGCGCCGACTGATGTGCCTCTAACCGCTGAACAATGCTGCTACTGCTGTACGAATAAGGGAGCCGACCGAACGTCATTTCGAATAGTGTCACACCTAATGCGTAGAGGTCACTACGCACATCGGTCGAGCCGCCGCTGATGACCTCGGGGGCGAGATAGTCCGGCGTACCCGCGATGGTCCTGCCGTCATCGCGGTTTTCGGACAACCGTCGGGCCAGACCAAAGTCGGACAACTTGGCAAAACCGATGTCGGCCAGCAGCACATTGCTAGGTTTGATGTCGCCGTGAACGATATCGTATGCCATGCAATGGCGCAGGGCGTCGGCAAGCTGCAGGCCAAATTCGATCACCTTCGCATACGGCAACGGACCCGTTCGGAGGCGTTCGGCCAGAGTTTCATGACCGACCAACTCCATCGCCAAGAAAGGACACCCTTCATCGCGACCCACATAGTAGATATGGGCCACGTGAGGATGATTGACGCGTGCCTGAGCTAGGGCTTCCTGGCACAACCGTTGCAGCTGCTGTGTATCGGAGACCGATTTGACCCGCCCGTCGATCACCTTGAGCGCAACGTAACGTTGTAACGATTCGTCCAGGGCGCGGTAGACGCTGCCCATGCCGCCTCGTCCCAATCGACTTTCGATCTTATAATGTCCGAGTCGTTGCCCAATCCGTGCGTCGTCTTCAGCCCCGGGTGTAGCGGCCGGCAACGTCACATCGCTCGTCACATCATTCAGACTCACCGTCTGAGCCACCGAATGCTGAAAGATGGCAGAGGTGTAGTTGCGTCTACACGTCGAACAGCTCCCACCCTCTTCGGAATCAAGCGAGATGGTCTCGCCGCAAACGCACCGGTATGAAACGACGACCACTAGCTTGCTCCGCGACAACAATCTTGACGACGATTACTTGGCTTTCTTCTTTTTCTTGCTTTTCTTGTTCGCGCCTTTCGCCGCGTACTGAAAATGAAAGCCTTTCGATTTGAGTTGAATCCGGTACAGACTGGTGTCGACGGTGATGTAGAGTGTGCTGATCTCGTCACCTATGCCAAATTCGACATTGCTGGGCAACCCTACGGGCGTTTCGGCCGTTTGATTGGGTGGCCCCGTTGGAATAAAGCCAACCTCTTGCCCCTCGGGATCGACGACCAGCACACCAGGGCGCCCTGGATCGCGCACCGTCAAGTAGACGTTACCTTGATCATCGACGGTCATCCCGTCGCACCCTTTCTTGTCTGCGAAATCAACCAGCGCCGTTCTCCCACGCACCGTGCCGTCTCTCTTCTTGAGCTTGAACGCATAGATCTTCATGTCGCCGGGTGTAGGTGCCGGCGCGTCGGGATCAATATTGTCGGTCCCGTTGTCATGGTCTGCCACGTACAAGGTCTTACCATCAGGGCTGATGGCGATGCCGTTGGGCTTGGAAATGTCATGCGTGACTTCGGTCACGTTGTCTTCGGTATCAATTCGGTAAACCGCACGGTGTTCCAGCTCTCGCGTCTCGTGGCCGACGTATCTCGGATCCGTAAAGTAGATATTTCCTTTGAGATCGACACACAAGTCGTTGGGGGAGTTGAAACGTTTACCATCAATTCTGTCCACAATCGTCTCGCGTTCGGCGGTCTCTACATTCCAACGAGAAATGCGGCGTCCCCCGTAACCAGCGCCTTCACAGGCAAGCAACTGTCCATTCTTATTGAAGATCAATCCGTTTGCCTTGCCGCTGTTCGCACTGAAGATATTCGTCTTCCCAGTCTTGGGGTCAAATCGCTGGATCATTCCGTTGTCTTTTCCAGACGGAATGTCAGTGAAGTAGATCGACCCGTCGGGTGCCACGGCCGGCCCTTCAGTCAGGCCGCCACTGATATTGGCAGTTCTGCTAAACAGCAGTTCCAGTTTTGCATCAGCCGAAACAACCGCCTCGCCCGAGGGCTTCGGTAGTTCTTCCGCTAGTAAGCTGACACAACAAAGACTCAGGGCAAGCAACATCATCGTACGCATGCTGGGAACTCCTATTGTTCATACCACAACACGTGGAAAGGGCAGTCATCGCATAGCCGACGAGAACGGCACGCGAATGAGGCATGTAGGTGACTTCCGGGGTAGAGAGAAGAATAGGGTCGGGAAAACGTGTGAGCGATTCTCAAGAGTATCCGACATGGACGGCCAAAACAAATGGATTCTTGCCGTATCGGAGTACGACGCAAGGTTGGAATTTCGAACCGGAAGATGATGATGATGGAGTCGAGACTTGGAACAGAAGGGGCTGGGAAAGGGGCCAAGGAAGGGGGAACAGTCGCCAATTATCGCGAATTCGGATGCCTGAAATGAGTGGTGTGACGAGCGGGCACGTAGCTGCCTATAATGTTCGCATGACTGTCGACTCCGACCGAGAATCCTCAACACCTTCAAAACGGGCGAACTTCGCAACCACGCACTGGAGCATGGTGCTCGAGGCGGGGCATCGGTCGTCGCCGGATTCCGATGACGCACTGGAGTCCCTGTGCACTGCCTACTGGTATCCGCTCTATGCGTTCGTGCGACGGCGAGGTGCATCGTCCACGGACGCCAAGGACCTGACGCAGGAGTTCTTCGCCCATTTATTGGAGAAGCAGAGCCTGCAGGCCGCAGATCCAAATCGAGGCCGCTTTCGTTCTTTTTTGTTGACGGCTTTCAAGAACTTCTTATCCAAACAGCACCACCGCCACCAGGCACAAAAGCGAGGCGGCGACATCAAACATCTGTCAATTGACTTCGATTCCGGGGAACAGCGATATCAGTTCGAGCCAGCGGATGATTGGACACCGGAGAAGATCTATGAACGTCGCTGGGCACTCACGTTACTGGATCAGGTGATGGTCCAGCTGCAGCAAGAATATGACGGCAACGAGAAGGCCGATCTGTTTGAGCAATGCAAAGGTCATTTGACGGGAGCGGGCTCCAGCTATGAGGAGGCCGCGAATTCCTTGGGAGTGACCGAAGGTGCGCTCCGCGTCGCGGTCCACCGTATGCGAAGCAGGTACCGCGAGCTGTTGAAGGCGGAAGTGGCTTCCACGCTGGAAGATCCTGAGATCGTTGACGACGAGCTGGAAACCCTGCGGCGTGCGATCCAAGGCGAACAATGATGAAACAGTGATGGGGTCTGGAGTCTTTTTCGGAGAACGATTTACAACTTGGGGACACGGTTCACCGAATAAGACTCCCGACCCCTTGGAGGAAAACGTTGGAATATCTGCGGCGTGCGATCCGAGGCAAGAAAAACTGAATCGGCTGTAACAACGCGATACGAATCCGGTAGTTGATTAGTGGAAACGGAATCTTGTCGTCGAGGAAAACCGATGGCCGAAGTAAAGTGTTGTCCACAATGTGGTTGTGACGTGCCGCCCGATTCACCTGCGGGCCTGTGTCCGGATTGCCTGCTGGGTGCCGGCCTGGGCCTGTCCGAATCCCCGCCTGACGACCCGCCGCTGACCGAGGCCAGGAATACCGTGGGTTTCGTTCCACCCAAACCGCACGAACTGGCCGATCGATTTCCGCAATTCGAGATTCTCGACTTGCTTGGTTATGGCGGAATGGGCGCCGTTTACAAAGCTCGGCAAAAGAGCCTTGATCGGCTGGTCGCCTTGAAGATCATTAAGCCGGACGCCGCGGATGATCCTGGTTTCGCCGAACGCTTCGCGCGGGAAGCCAAAGCACTGGCCCGGCTGAATCATGCCAACATCGTCAGCATTCATGATTTCGGCAAGACGGCCGACTCGCCGCGCTCGGCGCGAGATCGGGACCCCGCCGATGACTCTGGGCAAAGGTTTCCCGGGTCATTGGAGACCTTCGGTCAAGAGAGTGGCTCGGTCGGAGACCGGCTACCGCAGGATGGAGACCGGCCACAGCTTTATTACTTCGTGATGGAGTACGTCGACGGGACCAACCTGCGTCGGTTGCTCGAAACAAAGGAGCTACCACCGGGTCAGGCAATCCAGATCATCCCTCAAGTCTGCGAGGCACTTCAATTTGCTCACGACGAGAGGATTGTCCACCGCGACATCAAGCCTGAGAACATCCTCGTTGATTCAAGAGGCCGGGTGAAGATTGCCGATTTCGGCTTGGCGAAGTTGCTGGGCAAAACCTCGGTCGAGGATCACACGCTGACCGGCACGCATCAAGTGATAGGTACGCCCCGTTACATGGCCCCGGAACAGATGGAAGGTTTGCGCTCGGTCGATCATCGCGCCGACATCTACTCGTTGGGAGTTGTGTTCTACGAGATGCTGACCGGCGAGTTGCCGATGGGTAGCTTCGAACCTCCGTCAAAGAAAGTGCAAGTTGATGTGCGGCTGGACGAAGTCGTCCTGCGGTCATTGGCGAAAGAACCTGAGCGGCGCTATCAGCACGCTAGTGAAGTGAAAACAGACGTCGAGTCGATCTCCGCAAGCGGGGCAGGTCTCCACACTGCCGCAACAGATTACCGAGAACAACAAGCCGGAAGTCCCACGACTTCCTCCACAGACGATAAGAAGGCGAAGGAAGACAGCCTGCTCACCGCTGTGTTGCTGATCCTGTTTACCGGTTCCGTCGCCGGCCTGGCTTCGATGTTCATACCGTGGTCCCAAGTCCACATTGAATCGCTCGCCGAAGCCTCACAGTATGGATTGGAGGCAGGATCAGAGCATAGCCTCGAGGCTCAGGGGTATCGTTATGCCTTGCCGATTCTCGGGGCGATGCTGTCTCTGGCGTTGTTCGCATTCACGCTGGCGAAGACGATTATCGGCGAGTTCCCGTCGGCTCCACGAGCCATGCTGGCAGCCGCAACCGGGATCACGCTCGCCACAACTGCAGGGCTGATCTTCTGTCTTGCGCCGCTGCCGAACATGCCGGAAGGATACAGCAGTGTGCTGCGCGGGGTTGGACACCACTTCACAGACAGCGGTTACTCGATGCGCGAGCTGCAAAACCTGGAGGTTCGGGGCAGCATCGATTTGCGCGTCGACATGGCCGAGCCCGGTTGCTACATGGCGATGCTCTTTGGCGTGGCGTTGGTCGTTGCATCAGTGTTGGAAATGCGTGCCGTACTCGCGTTGCAATTGGACGGATTTGCCAGCGATGCCGGCGAACTCATGCGAGGCCCTGCCACTGCGGTGCGTTGGGCAGCCTGGTCTTCACCACTGACGATTCCGGTATTGATCGGGATGAATATCGGTTACTCCAGCGCTCACTCATCCGTCTCGACTGTGCTACTGGTCGTGATGGTGTTGCAGATCCTCCACACGCTGCTTGTCGTGCCGCTGATCTTGATTGGTGTCGCACGGATGCAATCGTTCGACTCGCGCGGCTGGGGAAAAGCGGCCAGCATCGCCTCGATGTTGCCACTTGGTTTGACGTTCGTTGTCGGCATTCCAGCCGGCATCTGGTCGTTGATCGTACTGGCGCGGCCGGAAGTCATCCGTGGTTTTTGCAAGCGAACAGTCAATCGTGACGTTTCGGAACTGCAGTTCCGTCGCGCTGGGATCGGCTTGTTCATTACGGCACTTATAAGTCTGATTTTTTGGATCGGCATGGCTGGCACGATCCTTCTGCTGCTCATTCTTCAAGTCGATCGCGTCGACGGCATTACCCCGGATCTAGCTGTTGCGACTCTACTGCTGATCGCCCTTCCGTTGCCCGTCATCCTCGGCGCGATTCACGTTTCCTCCACGGTAAAGCTTTTGCGCTTCGAGTCACATGCTTGGGCAATCGCCGCAGGTGTCATCGCCTTGATACCTTTCAGTCCAGCTTGGATTGTCGGTTTGCCATTGGGCATCTGGACGCTGAACCTACTCTGGAAGTCCGAGGTTAAAGACGCATTCAGTGCCAGAAGAAGGCAGTTAGAGAAGCCCAAGCCAATCGATCCCGATCATCCGCCAGTGAATTGGTCCACAATGTTCCTCGGCTTGTGTGTGATTCTACCACTGTTGGCGTTGATCGCGTTTGGAATGTGGTTTACAGGCTCAGCGTGGGTGTTGGCCGCGCTCGCATTGCCATGGTTTGGTTTGGGTATGGCGGGCGTTGCCACGGACGGAACGCCCAAGGAGAAAACTGTGACGGCGCTCGCGGTCGTCAGCTTCCTGCTCAGCCTCGGCTTGATTGCCTTTGCCATCTGGATCGAGCATTCCGCTTGGCCGCTGGCAGGACTGGCCGTCGGATTTGTTGCGGCATTGGCCGGAATGGCACTCGCGGCAATAGGCCAAGCGAGTGAAGAAAAGGAGGATGGGGGTAAGGAGCAGGAGGCAGAGGAAGAAAAAGAGGAAGAGGAAGAGGAAACATCGCCCAAAGAGACCCTTGAGTCGGCGGCATGGTGGATTGGGGCTGTTGGCGTTTTCCGGTGTTGGAGCCTGTTGTCGGAATCAAGCTGGTCCGACATGTTCGACAGTTTCAGTTTCGGCCAATTCAACTCGACACGCGAATTAGTGCTAGGGTTGAGCGGCCCGATCATTCTGATTGCAGCCATCGCGGTGTATCATGCGCGGTTCTATTGGTTTGCTGTGTCTGCGTGCGTGCTCTGTTTACTGTCAGGGTCTTGGCCTGCGTTGATCATCGGCATCTGGTCACTGATTACGTTGTTTGATCCCAAAGTGCGCACCCTCTTCATGGCGAACGAACTGGCTTTGAGCGTCACAGTTGCTGCCGCAATTGACGTCTCAGAACCGGCCAAGCGCCCCTTGCCGCGCGGCTATGGGGATGCCATCGGCAGTACGCTCGGCAATGCCTGGACTGACTGGTGGCGGGAGCGCGATTCGCTGTTCACTCGGTCAGTACAAACCGTTCTCATGCTTATGCATATCGGCTGCTTGTTGGCTTTTCTGGGCTTCTCCGTCATGGGCAGTACGAATGATCAAGGCGCACATGAAATCAAGCATCGCATCGGTTACCCGTCGCCCTGGTATACGCAGGAATCGACGTCCCAATCGGATGGTTCGTTCAATGAATCGAGCGGTATCCGTTGGTCTTCCTCCGCGTGGTTGGTGGCTGCGTGTGGGTTGGGGCTAGCCTCAATACCGTTTAATGAAGCCTAAATCGCAGCCTCCTGTTAGTTTACGTGGTGTGAAACGCGTAACGCTAGCAAGGAGGCTGCGAAGATGCGACAGGGAAGTTTTACGTCGTTGCCGGATGAATCCGGCCGGGTATTGGAT
>PVBE011261966.1_pt1 | contig 45894 bp, 41 predicted proteins | sample 1631181 | NCBI WGS metagenome assembly PVBE01 (sample SAMN08397723, study PRJNA350692) | Marine metagenome, whole genome shotgun sequencing project. | isolation source: water | place: Pacific Ocean | collected 2012-04
ACCGCAGCGATGATCCGAGACCGAAGAGCGAGAGGATGACTGCACCCCATCTGGTAGCCTCCTTTGATACGAACACAACATCATGTGGAGACACCAGTGAATCAGCACATCCGATTCAATGCAATCTTGAAATGCTCTAGCCGTGGGTTTCTTCGACATCGACCTGTTTGCCGACATCAACGCCGAATTCGGCTACGTGGCCGGCGATTTGCTGCTGCGCCAGATCGGCACGATGATCTCGGGCCTGTTGCGGGCCGAGGACCTGTCGGCGCGGTACGCCGGCGGCTCCTTCGTGGTGGTGCTGCCGGAAACCCCCTTGCAGGTGGCCGAGATTGCGCTCCAGCGCATCGCCGCGGTGGTGCGCTTTACCGAATTGGCCATCGCCGCAGCCGAAGAACCGATCACTGTCGCGCTGTCGCTGGGTGTCACCGCCTTCGAGGCCGGCGACGATGCCGAAAGCCTGATCGCCCGCGCCCGCGAAGGCATGCGCTAGAGCAGCCAACAGGAACCCACCATGGAACTGCAGATCGATGTCGTCTCCGATACCGTCTGTCCCTGGTGCCTGATCGGCAAGCGGCGCTTCGAACGCGCCCTGGCGGGCCTGCCCCCAGGGCTCGACGTCAAGGCCGTGCTCAATTGGCGGCCCTTTCAGCTCAACCCCGACATGCCCCCGGGCGGTCTCGATCGCAAGGACTACGTGGAAGGCAAATTCGGCGGCCCCGAGCAGGCCCAGGCGGTATTCGAAAACATCCGCCAGGCCGGCCTGGGCGAGGGCCTCGACTTCGCCTTCGATGCCATCCAGCGCACCCCCAACACCACCGACAGTCACCGCCTGATCCGCTGGGCCGGTTCGGCCGGCTGTCAGGATGCCGTGGTCGAGGATCTGTTCGCCCGCTACTTCCTGGCCGGCGCCGACATCGGCGATCACGCCGTGCTCACCGACATCGCCGAGAGCGCTGGCATGGATGCCAAGCTGGTGGCCGAGTTGCTCGAGCGCGGTGACGATCGCGACCTGGTGGCCCGCGAGGACGCCACGGCCCGAGAGATGGGGGTCAACGCCGTGCCCTGCTTCATCGTGGCCCAGCGCTACGTGGTGTTCGGCGCCCAGGAGCCGGAAACTTTCCTGCAACTTTTCGACCTGATGGCCCGCGAGAACGCCGAGGCGGCGGCGAGCGAACCGGCCACCGTCTAGACAAAGCCCCCTCCCCGGCAGATCCCCGCTCTATTCCTGGGCGATCTCGGCCAGTTGCACCAGCAGGCGCTGGGCCCCGGTCAAGCGCTCGTCGGCGGCGGGCCAGGAGCGCATGTAGACCAGCTTGTGGTCGGGCCGCAGTTTGACCGTGCCGACCTGGTCTTCGATGAAGGCCACCAGGCCGGCCGGATTGGCAAACTCGTTGGCGCGGAAGTTGAGCGTGGCGCCGCGGGGGCCGGCCTCCAGCTTCTCGACACCGGCGGCGCGGCAGAGCTGCTTGATGGCAACGATGCGCAAGAGGTGCTCGACCTCCTCTGGCAGGTTGCCGAAACGGTCGATCAACTCGGCCGCGAAGGCGTCGATCTCGGCCCTTTCCTCGAGCCGTGAGAGGCGCCGGTAAAGCCCCAGCCGGACATCGAGATCGGCCACGTAAGCCTCGGGTATGAGCTCGGAAGTGCCGATGTTGATCTGCGGCGACCAGCGCTCCTCTTCGCCCTCGCCGTCACCGCCGTCATGGCGCGCCGCCGCCACCGCCTCTTCCAGCATCTCCTGGTAGAGCTCGAAGCCGACCTCACGGATGTGGCCCGACTGCTCCTGGCCCAAAACGTTGCCGGCACCGCGAATGTCGAGGTCGTGGCTGGCCAGGCTGAAGCCGGCACCCAAACCGTCCAGCGCCTGCATGACGGCCAGCCGTTTCTCCGCCGCCGGCGTCGGCAGACGGCGCGCCGGCAGCGTCAGATAGGCATAGGCCCTGAGTTTCGAGCGCCCGATGCGGCCGCGCAGCTGGTAGAGCTGGGACAAGCCGAACATGTCAGCGCGATGCACGATCATGGTGTTGGCGGTGGGGATATCGAGGCCCGATTCGACGATGTTGGTGGCCACCAGGACATCGAAAGCGCCTTCGTAAAAGCCATTCATGACGCGGTCGAGGTCGCTGGCCTTCTGGCGGCCATGGGCCACGGCGACGCTGACCTCGGGGATCTGGCGCTTGAGAAAGCCCAGAACCTCGTCGATGTCGGAGATGCGCGGGCAGATGTAGAAGGTCTGGCCGCCGCGGTAGTGCTCGCGCATGATGGCCTCGCGCACCACCACGGCGTCGAAGGGCAGCGTGAAGGTGCGGATGGCCAGGCGGTCGACCGGGGGCGAGGCGATGAGGCTGAGCTCACGCACCCCGGAAAGCGCCAGATGCAGCGTCCGCGGGATCGGCGTGGCGCTCAGCGTCAGCACGTGGACGTTCGAGCGAAGCTCCTTCAGGCGCTCCTTGTGGGTGACCCCGAAATGCTGCTCCTCATCCACCACGACCAGGCCCAAGTCTTTGAATTTGATGTTTTTCCCTAAAAGGGCGTGAGTTCCGACGACGATCTCGATACGGCCCGCCTTGAGGCCCTCCCGGGTTGCCGAAGCTTCCTTTCCCTTGACCATGCGCGACAGCCGGCCAACCTCGACGGGCCAGCCTTTGAAACGCTCGCGGATGGTCTGGTAGTGCTGACGCACCAGCAGCGTGGTGGGCGCCACGATGGCGACCTGGCGGCCGTTCATGACGCTGATGAAGGCGGCCCTCAGGGCCACCTCGGTCTTGCCGAAGCCGACGTCGCCGCAGACCAGCCGGTCCATCGGCCGGCCCGAGGCGAGATCGGCCAGCACGTCGGCGATAGAGGTTCGCTGGTCCTCGGTCTCGTGGTAGGGGAAGCGGGCGCAAAATTCCTCGTAGAGCCCGGCCGGCGGCTCGATAGCCTCGACCTGGCGGAGCTGCCGGGCAGCGGCGATGGCGATCAACTGATCGGCGATGTCGCGAATGCGCTTCTTGGCGCGTGCTTTTCGCGCCTGCCAGGCGCTGCCGCCCAGGCGATCGAGCGCCACCTCGGCACTTTCGGAGCCGTAGCGCGAGATAACCTCGATATTGACCACCGGGATGAACAGGCGGTCGCCGCCCTCGTAGATCAACAGCAGGCAATCGTGGGGCGCGCCGGAAACCTCGACGGCGCTCAGACCCTCGAAGCGGCCGATGCCGTGGTCGACGTGGACGACAAAGTCGCCGGGCGTCAGGCTGGCCGCCTCGGTGATGAAGTTCTCGGCCCGCCGGCTGCGCTTGGGCGGCCTGGCCAGGCGGTCGCCGAGCACGTCCTGCTCGCCGATGATGCAAAGCTCGGCACTCTCGAAACCGTGTTCCAGCCCCAGCACCGCCAGGCCCAGCACGTCAGCCGGCAGGGCCAGGCAGCCGGCCCAGTCGTCGACCGCCTGGCCGCCGGCGATGCCGTGGTCGGCCAAGAGGCCGGCCAGGCGCTGGCGCGAGCCATCGCTGAAGCAGGCCATCATGACGCGCCGGCCGGCCGCCTGCTGGGCCGCGATATGGGCCGCCAAGGCATCGAAAAGATTGGCCTCCTGGCGCTGGCGCTCGGGGGCGAAATCGCGGCCGCGACGGCCGCCGGCGGTAAACACCCGGAGCCCGTCGGGCTCGTCGAAAGGCGCCAGCGTCAACACCGGGCGCCCGGCCAGCAGGGTCTGCCACTCGGCCTCACCCAAATAGAGCGCTTCGGGCTCCAGCGGCCGGTAGACGACGCCCTCCTCGCCCCCGGCCCGGGCCGCCTGGCGCGCCTGGTAGTAATCAGCGATGGTCTCGAGGCGGCTCAGGCGCGCCTCGTCGGCCAAATGGTCGAGGCTGACCGGCACCCCCGGCAGATAGTCGAAGAGCGTCTCCAGGTGCTCATGAAAGAGTGGCAGCCAGTGCTCCATGCCGAGCTGGCGCCGGCCCGCCGTGACGGCCTGGTAGAGGGGATCATTCTCGCCCACCGCGGCCCCGAAGCGGGCGCCGTAGCCGGCCCGGTAGCGGGCGATGGAGGCGGTATCGAGCTGCACCTCGGAGACCGGCTCCAGACGAAACTCCTGGATGCGGTCACTGGTCAACTGGCTCAAGGGATCAAACAGCCGCACGCCGTCAAGGGTGTCACCGAAAAGATCGAGCCTGAGCGGCTCGGCCCGGCCCGGCGGAAAGATATCGATGATGCCGCCGCGCACGGCAAACTCGCCCGGCTCGCGCACCGTGCCGGTGCGGCCGTAGCCGTTCCGCGCCAGGTAGGCCAGCAGCGCCTGGCTGTCGATGTCGTCGCCGACACCGGCACTGAAGGTGGCGGCGCGCACCGTGTCGCCGGTCGGCAGGCGCTGACCGGCGGCATTGACCGTGGTCAGCACCAGGTCCGGTGCCGCGCCCTCGGCCAGACGGCAAAGCGTGTCCATGCGCCGGCTTGCCACCTCGGCGTTGGGCGATACGCGGTCGTAGGGCAGGCAGTCCCAGGCCGGCAGCGAAACGAGCTCGAGCTCGGGCGCGAAAAAGGCCAGGGATTCGGCCAAGGCCGCCATGCGGGCCTCATCGCGGGCAATGTGGAGCAGACCCTGGCCGGAAGCCTGGCGAGCCTCCCGGACCAGTTCCGCCAGCACCTGGCAGTCCCGGCCGTCGGGGGCGCCGGAGATCGTGCAGCGACCAGATTCAGAAATATTTATTTCTTTTAATATCAAGGCGTTATTTCGTGAAATTTAAAGTTCAACAGCAACATCATGACGTCGCTTTTCAGATTCTCCGGCAGCTCCTTCTTGCGGCTCACCCAGTCGAATAGATCGGCGTCGTCGAGTTCCAGCAGGGCGGCGTAGCGCTGGAGCTGCGCGGCATCGAAATGGGCCAGGTGGCGATCCGCGAAACGGCCCAGCATGAGGTCGGTTTCGCGCCGGCCGCGGTGCCAGCTCTGATAGCGCAAGCGCTTGCGCAGAGTCTCGATATGGGGGCTGGGATCGCTGTCGCTCATGCCGGGATCGGGGGCGCTGAATCGGTGGGAGGGGGGGAACCGAGAGGAAGGCGACGGTATAGCCATTGGCGGTGCCCTGTCGATGGGATAAAATGGTTTTTCGCCCACGCCCCGTCGTGACCGGCTGATCATGCGACCGGAGATCCTGTTTCCGCTGTTCCGTCCCCTGACCGCCCTGGCCGGCGTCGGGCCGCGCATTGCCAAGGCCGCCGCCCGCCTGGATCTGGAACGACCGCTCGATCTGCTTTGGCACCTGCCCAGCGGCCTGCTGGACCGGCGTTTCTCACCGCCGCTCGACAGCGCCCCCGATGGTGTCGTGGCCACCCTCACCATCGAGGTAGGTTCCCACCTGCCGGCAGCCAACCGGCGCCTGCCCTACCGTGTGATGTGCCACAACGAAAGCGGCGAGATCACGCTGGTGTTCTTCCACGCCCGCCCCGATTACCTGCTGCGCGTGCTGCCCGAAGGGGCCAGCCGCGTGGTCTCGGGCCGGCTCGAGCGCTTTCGCGGCGAATTGCAGATGAGCCATCCCGACCACATCGGCGAGTCGGCCGAGCTGGAGCGCATCCAGACCATCGAGCCGGTCTATCCGCTGACCGCCGGGCTCACCGCCAAAGCCTTGCAGCGCGCCATGAACGATGCCCTGGCCGAGCTGCCCGAGCTGCCGGTTTGGCTCGATCCGGCACAGCAAACGGCGCAAACCTGGCCGCATTGGCGAGCCGCCGTGCAAACCGTCCACGCCCCGGCCGAGGCCGAGGAGCTGGAGCCCTTGGCTCCGGCCCGGGCGCGGCTGGCCTATGACGAGCTGCTGGCCAATCAATTGGCTCTGGCCCTGATGCGCCGCAGCCTGCGCCGCCGGGCCGGCCGGGCCACCCGGGCGGAGGGTCGCTTGCGCCAGCGCGTCATCGCTGTGCTCGACTACCAGCTCACCGCCGCCCAGGAACGCACGCTGGGCGAGATCGACGCCGACCTGGCGGCCCAGCACCGCATGCTGCGGCTGTTGCAGGGCGACGTCGGCAGCGGCAAGACCATCGTCGCGCTTCTGGCCATGCTGACGGCCGTCGAGGCCGGCGCCCAGGCCACCCTGATGGCACCGACCGAGATCCTGGCCCGGCAGCACTTCGCCAGCCTCGAGCCGTTAGCCCGGAGCGCCGGGGTCGAACTCGGGCTGCTGCTCGGCCGCGGCCGCCAGAAGGGCCGGGCGGCGACGCTCAGGGCCCTGGCGGCGGGCGAGATCGATATCCTGGTGGGCACCCACGCGATTTTCCAGCAAGAGGTCGAATTCGCCGACCTGGCTTTCGCCGTGATCGACGAGCAGCACCGCTTCGGCGTCCACCAGCGCCTGGCGCTGAGCGCCAAGGGCGCCGGGCGCTGCGATCTTCTGGTGATGACGGCGACGCCGATCCCGCGCACGCTGGCGTTGACGGCGTTTGGCGACATGGAAACCTCGCGGCTCGACGAAAAGCCGCCGGGCCGGTTGCCGGTGGAAACCCGGGCACTGCCGCTGGAGCGCCTGGACGAGGTGGTGGGGGCGCTCGAGCGCCACGTCGCCAGCGGCGCCCGGGTCTATTGGGTATGCCCGTTGGTGGCCGAATCGGAGCTCAGCGACCTGGCCGCCGCCGAGCAGCGCCAGGCCCATCTCGCCCAGCGCTTCGGCCAGCGCGTGGCGCTGGTGCACGGCCGCATGAAGAGCGGCCCGAAGGACGAGGTCATGGCCCGCTTCGCCGCCGGCGAGGTGGATATTCTGGTCGCCACCACGGTGATCGAGGTCGGCGTCGACGTACCCGAGGCGACGGTCATGGTGATCGAGCACGCCGAACGCTTTGGTCTCGCCCAGTTGCACCAGTTGCGCGGCCGGGTGGGGCGCGGCGCCGCCGCCTCGAGCTGCCTCATGCTCTACGCCCCGCCGCTGGGCCCGGTGGCCCGCCAGCGCCTCGAAATCATGCGCCAAACCGAGGACGGCTTCCTGATTGCCGAGGAAGACCTCAAGCTGCGCGGTGCCGGCGAGGTTCTGGGCACCCGCCAAAGCGGCCTGCCGGCCTTCCGCCTGGCCGATCTGGGGGCGCATGGCGAGCTGCTGGCCACGGCGCGCGACGATGCGCGGCTGATCCTGGAGCGCGACGGCGATCTTACGAGCCCGCGGGGCCAGGCCCTTCGGGTGCTGCTTTATCTTTTCGAACGCGATGCCGCGGTGGCTTACCTGGTATCTGGTTGAGCGCCGACAAAAAGTTTCTTGACCCCCTGCTGCGCTTCCGGGCGCGGGTCGGGGGGCGTCACGATGCCGCCCGAGATGATCAGCTTGAAGCCCTCCTCCACCGTCATCTCCAGCCCCACCAGGTCGCGGCGCGGCACGAAGAGCAGGAACCCAGAGGTCGGGTTGGGCGTCGTCGGCAGGAAGATGTTGACCAGTTCATCGGCGCTGAGATGGGCGATCTCGCCCTCGGTTGTGCTGGTCACGAAGGCCACCGCCCACAGGCCGCGGCGGGGATACTCGACCAGCACCACCTGGCGGAAGGATTTCGACGACTGGGCCAGCACGGTTTCGAAGATCTGCTTGAGCGCCCCGTAGACGGTGCGTACCACCGGCATGCGCTCGACCAGTTGCTCGCCCAGGCCGACGATGGTGCGGCCCAGGATGCTGGCGGTCAGGAAACCGATCAGCGTGACGACCAGAAAGATGACCACCAGGCCGAGCCCGGGAATGCTGAAAGGCAGGTAGCTTTCCGGGTTGTAGGCGGGCGGGATCAGCGGCGTGATCTGGTTGTCGACGAAGGCGATGAATTCCCAGGCGATCAGCACCGTGATGCCGAGGGGCGCGCTGACGATGAAGCCGGCGAGAAAGTAATACCTCAGGCGGCGCAGCAACCTCGGCCTCTGGGCCATGCCATCTCTTTCCCTGGCTGTTCCGGAAAGGTCCACGAATATCCTGGGCGTATCCTGACAGATCTTTCCTAACCCCTTATTAAGACAGGGAAAAGTACTCTGGTCGCGATGCGCACCAAGGGCTGGATGCGGACTTGGCCGGGCGGTGCCAATTGCAGTAAGGTCAGAACGTCGTGATGCGCAAAAAGCTGCTCGCCCTGCTTCCCTGCCTGCTTCTGGCACTGCCGTCAGCAGCTCGCGCCGATTACGAATCGGCTGTTCTGAGCTACGACAACGGCCGCTACGACGTGGCATTGCGGGAATTCCGGCCGCTCAGCGAGAGCGGCCATGCCGGCGCCGAGTTCATGCTCGGCGCCATGCACTTCTGGGGCCGCGGCGTGGCGCGCAACGACGGCCTGGCCGCCATCTGGTTCTTCAAGGCCGCCAACCAGGGCCATCCCGGGGCCCAGCTGGCCTTCGGCTCGATGCACATCCGCGGCATCGGCGTGCGCCAGGATCTGGTCTCGGCCTATGTTTGGCTCAGCCTGGTCTTGCGCAGCGCCGTTCCCACCCTGGTGCATCAGGCGACGCTGCTGCGCGACGAGGCGGCGCGGCTGATGACGCCCCAGGAAACCGAAACCGCCCGGCGGCGAGCCGCCGACTGGAGCCCGACGCCGACCGGACTGACACGCTGGCGGCGTTAAGCTGCCCCCCCCCGGGGGGGCAGCTTAACGTTCTTGTCGCTCACGGCGGCGGCCCTTCGGCCCGCAGCCTGCGCGGGCGCGCCGCAGTAGCGGCGGGTCGCGTTGCTTCCGTTGCACCAAGACCAAGCAGAAAAAACCACACTTGGTGTCGGCGCTAAGCCGCCTCCCCTTGGGGGGCGGAGGCCAAGGGCGCGGAGGCGCCCGCCCGGTGAGGGGCTAATTAAAGCCGCGGAGGCGCCCGCCCGGTGAGGGGCTAATAAAACGCCAACGGCTCGGCGAGAACGTTGTCCCGCGTCCAGATGGCCAACTGCCGGCCGCGATAGGGCTGCACGTAGAGCGGCAGGCCGGCGCTCTGGGGTAGATTTTTCAGGTGCAGCGTGACGACATGGCCGTCCGGGTGGGCGGCCAGCCAGCTCTCCAGTTGGCGGCCCGGTACCACCTCCAGGGCGCGCCGCAGGCGGCCGGGGAACTGCAGTTGCCCCTGGTACTTGTTGACCACCGCCACGGCGTGGCCGCGCGCCAGAATTTCGCCGACGTGGGCGGCAGCGCGCTGTAGGTCGAAGGCCGGCCTCAGCGCCGGCACCAGCGTGGCGTGGACCAGCAGCACCAGGGCCAGCGTCTGTAAGGCCAAGGTCCGCACCCGGCCGGCCAGGCCAGGGCCCCGCCAGACAGCCACCAGGGCGCCCAGCAGGATCATGGCGAAACCCAATGGCTCCGCCGCCCCCAGCCAGCTCGGCAACGATCCCGGATGGCCTTCCGGCGGGCCCTGGCCCAGGCCGCCGAACAGCACCAGAGCCAGCCCGGCCAGCAGCACTATCAGCGCCGGCGGCAGCAGCGACCATCGCCCCTCCGGGATTTGCGGCAAGGCCCGGGCGGCGATCAGCATCAGCGGCGGGAACAGCGGCAACATGTAGTGGGGCTGCTTGCCGCTGATCAGCGAAAACACAACAAAGGCCGGCACCATGGTGGCGAGGGCCAGGCGCGGGCCAGTTTCGCCCCACATCCCGGCCCGATTGCGCCAGGCACCGCGCCACAGCGGCGGCCAAAAAAACCAGGGAAAGAGCAGCAACGGCAGCAGCGGCAGGTACCACCAGAAAGGCCGGTCATGGGCAAAGGACTGGCTCATGCGGCCCGCCGTCTGGCCCCACAGGATGGCGTCGCCATAGGCCGGTCCGCCAGCCCGCGCCGCCGGCAGAGCCCAGGCCAGCGCCGCCGCCGCGGCAACCAACACCGCCAACGCCAGGCCGCCATACCAGCGCCGCCAAGAAACCGCCTGAGCCGGTGGCTGGGCCGAGGCCCACCAGGGTGCCAGCAGGGCCGGCGGCAAGAGGTAGAGCGCGATCACCGGCCCCTTGGCCAGCACGCCGAGCCCGAGCGCCAGGGCCAGGCCGGCGAAACCCGTCACCAACCGGCCGCGCCAGGCCACGACCAGGGCCAAGAGGCCGACCGTGCTGATCAGCGTCAGCAGCATGTCGAACATGGTGAGGCTGGCGAAAGCGGCCCAAAACAGACTGCCCAGCAGCAGCCAAGGCACGAGTTCGGAGATTTCCGGGCGCTCGGGCCAGAGCTTGGCGGCCAGCGCCCTGGCGGCAAAGAGCGCCCCCAGGCCACAGAGCGGCGCCACCAGCCGGGCCCACCACTCGCTGACGCCAGCCACCGCCCAGCCCAGATTGATCAGCCAAAACAGCAGCGGCGGCTTGTGGCTGTAGGGCTCGCCGTTGAGGTGCGGCACCAGGGCATCGCCACTGACCCACATCTCCCAGGCCACCGCCAGATAGCGCGTCTCGTCGACCGGCGTCAGCGGCCGGGCCCCGAGCGCCAGGCCGACCAATAACAACCAGGCGGCCAGCCAAGGCAGAGCCGGGACGATGGCGCGCCTCATGAGCCGCTGCCCCCCTCCTCGCCCTCCTCCTCGCCAGCCAAACCGCTGGAGCGGCCGTAGCGCCGGAAGAGCCATACGCCGAGCCCGGCCGAGAGCGCGAAAAGGCCGACGCTGATGGCGATCTGAGTCTCCGAAGCGATGGAGACGCCCGAGCCAACAAGGGCGAAGATGATGGTCTGGGGCAGGTAGCCGAGCGCCGAGCCCAGCACGAAAGCCAAGCCGCCGATGGTGGAGACACCGGCCGCCAGGTTGGTCAACAGGTTGCTGCCCACCGGCAACAGCCGGATCATCAGGGCCATGGCGAAGGGGTTCTGGGCCAGAAAAGCATCGATGCGACGCAGCCGCGCCGGCGCCCGGGCCAGCACCACGGACCGGCCCGCAAGCCGGGCATACGAGAAAGTCACGACGCAGCCGATGACGGTGGCCAACAGCGCCAGCGCCGTGCCCACGACGACGCCGAAGGCATAGCCGGCGAGGAAGCCGACGATCTGACGGGGCAGCCCGAAGGTGGTAAAAAGTGCCGCGGCGGCCACGAAAATAGCCTCGCCAAGCAAGCCCTGACCACGCACCTGACTGTCGATCCAGTCGGTGCTGAAAGCCGCCGCCAGGCCGCTTTCCTTGACGGCAAAGCCGATGGCAAGCAGCGCCAGCAGCAGCAAACCACCGCGCGCGAGCCCCCGAAGATCCTTCTTAGCCGCCATCTCGTGGACCGTCATGCAGTTCTTCGACGACCGGCAAGCGGCTGCGCCGGGCCAGCCACATGACGCCGCAGATATCGACGATGCCGACCCACAAGCGATCGCCGACGCCATAGTGCGAGCGCCCCCCACGGCGCGGCCGGTGGTTGACCTCGACCGAGGTCACTTTGGCGCCACGCAGGCGCACCAGGGCCGGCAGGAAGCGATGGAAGTGATCGAAAAGCGGCAGGCTGAGAAAAAGCCGGCGTTCGAAAAGCTTGAGGCCGCAGCCGGTGTCCGGGGTACCGTCGCGCAGCAGGCGCCGGCGCACGGCGTTGGCCACTTTCGAGGAAAACCTTTTCAGCCAGCTGTCGTGGCGGCGGCGGCGATGGCCGGTGATGAGCTCCCGAACCGGCACCGGGGCCTCGAGATCGACCAGGGCCAGCAGCTTAGGCAGATCGGCGGGATCGTTTTGGCCATCGCCATCGAGGGTGGCTATCCAGCGCCCGCGCGCCGCCTCGATACCGCTGCGCAAGGCCGCGCTTTGACCGGCGTTGCTCTGGTGCCGGAAGCGCCTGAGCCAGGGTCGTGAGGCGGCCGCGGCGGCCAGTACCGCGGCGGTGTCGTCGGCGCTGCAATCGTCGACCACGACAAGCTCGAAAGCCAGCAGACCATCGAGAGCCGCCGCCACCTCGTCGATCAGCGACCCGATGTTGGCCGCTTCGTCGTGCACCGGGATAACGACCGAAAGCGGCAGATCGTGCTGCTTGTCGGTCGCTGCGGCGGCGCTATCGATCGGATCGTGGCCCATGCCGTATCGCAGTGGCGGTGGTGGTGCCGCGGCGGCTCGCGGCGCCAGCGCGGAGGTGCCCGAAGGTAATACCGCGGGCCGGCCCTCACAAGAAGAGTTTGCTATGTCAGGCGACGGCCAGCAAGGTCGGCGGCTGGCCAGCGGATTCATGGCCATAGGCCGTGGCGGCGGCGTTGCCGGCGTCGCCGGGCTGGCTGGGGCTGGAGTCCTCGGCCGCGGCGGCGGCCTCCTCGCCCCGCTGGGCCGCGGCCTCGGCCCGGGCCTTCGACTGTTCGGCCTGGGCCCGCGAGGCCACGGCGCGATCCTGGCCCGAAGGTTCGGCCGGTGCCATGGCGGCCCGCTTTACGACCTCCATCTTGCGCACCGTGGCTTCGGGATTGCCGGCTACCGGACTGACATCGATGGGCGTCGAGCCGTCGACGGCGTAGTTGCGGCCGTCGGGGCCGCGCTGGTAGCTATAGCTGGGTTGACCGGAATATTGCCCGCCGGCGTTGGCGTGGGCTTGTTCATGGCGCCTCACCTCGGCATCGCGGGCTTTGAGCTCGGCCACCAGTTTCAGCTCGGCCTCGCTGAGGCCCCCGGGATTGCTGGCGGATTTGCCGGTCTTGCCGTCGCTGGCAGATTCTTGGGCCGCCCGCAAGGTCGCGAAATCAATCAGCGAGGCGCCCTGGCGGTGGGCACCGGGATTGCCGTGTTTGGGGTGGGAATCGCCCCGCGCGGCCCGGGCTGGCGGGGTAATGGCAGTGGGGGTAACCGCGCCTTCGACGGCCGCAGCCTGAGTGGAGGCCGGCGCGGACGGCTTGCCGGCGCTGGCGAAAAAGCTATTTGCCGCGGTGACGGTATCAACGGTCGTCACATCGTGACCCCTGACTGCCGTCCCGGAGAGCGAAATTCTATCGTCTGTCGGGAGCTTGAAGCGGGCCTTCTGGACCCGGCTCTAATCCTAGCCCCGTGCCGCTAACAAACGGTAAACGGCGGGACTGAGCTAAGGCCTTGATATTACAACAAACACCATAAAATTTCAAGCGATTCCAGGCTGCCCCAGTGGTTACTAGCTGGCCGTCGCCAACTCATGCAGGCGCTGACGGTCGAGGATGAGCAGCGTCTTGTGGCGGCGCTTGACGACTTCCGCCTTGAGCAGCTCGCCAATGGCCCGAGCCACGGTCTCGGGCGTCGTGCCGGCCCACACCGCGATCTCCTTGTGTTGCGGCATGGAATTGATCTTCCAGCGGCCCTCGCCCTCGGGATCGGGCTCCGACATCTGCAACAGCTCGCCGTAGACGCGCTGCACACTGGACATCGAGGAAAGACCGACGACGCGGGAATTGAGCCCCCGGATGGTGCTGACGAAATAAAGCATCAGGCGCCTGCCAACGTCGGGATGGCGGGCCAGAAAGTCAACGAACGCGGCCGCTTCGACCTTGGCCAGCAAGGTATCTTCGGCGGCAAAGACGGTGGCCGAGCGGGCCTCGCCGTCGATGGCCGATAACTCGCCCAGCACGGCTCCGGCCTCGAGGTCGGAGAACGCCACCTCCTGGCCCGAGGCGGCATGGTCGACCACCCGCACCGTGCCTTCGGCAATGAAAAAAACGTCGGTGTGATTGTCGCTGCGATCGAAGATCTGCACGCCCTCGGGACACCAGTACCAGGTGCTGAGGTTTTCCAGCTCGGCTATCGTCGCCGGCGGCATCTCCAGCAACAAGGCCGTGCCACGGAGGCTCTTCTCCCGGTCCGGCGGGATCTCCGTCTGCAAGTTATCGGGTTGCCAATCCGCCGTCATCGTCACCCCCCAGATTTTGCCCACCTATCACTCGACAGCGAGTTGCAGCGGCGAGCGCCGGTCGAGCCCGGTCTTGGTACCCATGATAGCGGATTTATCGGCCCGGTACAGGGGCGACAACGAGCAAATCCAGTTGGCTTCTAGCCCGCATGACAGGGCCGAGGAATACACCCTGGCAAGGCCGCCGAGCTGTCCAACGAAGCGGAACCACCTCATTCCAAGCAGCCTTCGTCATTAATCGTCAAACCCCACCTATTTTATTAAAAATAATTGCTAAATGACTGACAATGATTGTTTTTTCTGTTATCGTGACATCCTCAAACCTGCCCGGCCCGCTCTCGGGCATAGCGCAGCGGAACCGCCGCGCCGTCCTTGACCGTCTTGAGAACCAGGCTGGTGGTGACCCGGTCGACACCCGGCATGCGAATCAGGTCGTTTTGCACGAAAACCTCGAAAGCCCGGATGTCGGCCACCATGATGTGCAGCAAGTAGTCGCGTTCACCGGTGATGGCGTAGCCCTCCACCACTTCGTCGCGGCGGCGGATTTCGCTTTCGAATTCCTGAGCCCGGTGCATGTCGATGGTGACGTTGACGAAGACGTCGAGGCCGATGCCGAGCTGCTGGGGATCGAGCTGCGCCACGTAGCGCCGGATGACGCCCGCCTGTTGCAGGCGGCGCACGCGGCGCCAACACGGCGTCGTCGAGAGGCCGATGCGCTCGGCCAACTCGGCGATCGACAAGCGGCCGTCGCGCTGCAGCTCGTCGAGGATGCGGCAATCCTGTGTATCCAGACTTTCCATAGGCTTTCTTTCTCTGAATTCACAAAATTTTAGATGAATTTTTTATGTTTCTACAAATACCGCGGCCAAATGGCAATGATCTTCTCATTTTTCTGGGTGTATCATCCAATCCATCCGGAGCGCGCCTGGCGAGGTGGGAGTTTTGGGCACCGCGCTCCAAATCCGGGAAACCGGCCCAGGGAGATCCGGCATGACTGGCAACAAGATCCTCAGCGACATCTCGTTGGACGACGCCTACAGCGCCACCGTCGGCCGCATCTATCTCACCGGCGTCCAGGCCCTGGTACGCCTGCCCATTGAGCAGCGCCGCCGCGACCGGGCCGCCGGCCTCAAGACCGGCGGCTTCATTTCGGGCTACCGCGGCTCGCCGCTCGGCGGCTACGACCGGGCGCTGTGGAGCGCCAAGACCCTGCTCGACGAGCACGACATCCGCTTCCACCCCGGCCTCAACGAGGAACTGGCGGCGACGGCGGTGCTGGGCACGCAGCAGGCCTCGGTCTACCCGGATTTCCAATACGACGGCGTCTTCGCCATCTGGTACGGCAAGGGACCCGGCCTCGACCGCGCCGGCGATGCGCTCAAGCACTGCAACTCCTATGGCTCCTCGCGCCACGGCGGCGCCCTGGTGGTGGTGGGCGACGATCACGGCGCGGTTTCGTCGAGCATGGCACATCAGTGCGAGCAGCTCATGCAGTCGTGGATGATGCCGGTCTTCAATCCATCGAGCCTGCTGGAATACCTCGACCTCGGCCTCTATGGCTTTGCGCTCTCGCGCTTCTCGGGCTGCTACGTCGGCTTCAAGGCGGTCTCGGAAACGGTGGAATCGGCAGCCTCGATACAGGTCACGCCGGGGTTGCCGGAGATCGTCCTGCCCGAGGATTTCGAGATGCCGCCGGACGGCCTGCACATCCGTTGGCCCGATCCCCAACTGGCCCAGGAGGAGCGGCTGCAATACCACCGCTTACCGGCGGCCCGCGCCTTCGCCCGGGCCAATCGGCTCGACCGCCGCGTCCTGGGGCCCGAACGCGGTCGCTTGGGGATAATCAGCACCGGCAAGTCGCACCTCGATCTGATGCAGGCGCTTTTCGCTCTCGGCATCGACGACAAGCAGGCCTTCGCGCTGGGCCTGGGGGTCTACAAGGTGGTGATGTCCTACCCCCTCGAAAGCATCGGCGCGACCGACTTTGCCGCCGGTTTCGAGGAAGTCCTGGTGATCGAGGAGAAACGCCCCTTCGTGGAAACCCAGCTCAAGGAGGCGCTCTACAATCTGGCCGCCGAGCGCCGCCCCAGGGTCAGTGGCAAGACCGACCCCGAGGGCCGGCCGCTGCTGCCCAGCAACGGCGAGTTGGATGCCGACCTTTTGGCCCGGGCCCTGGTGGCGCGGCTGGGCGATGCCGAGCTCGAACGCCGCGCCGCGGCCCAACTGGAGGGCCAGCAGCAGCTACGCGGCCTCAGCCAAAGCCCCAGCGACACGGTTCGCACGCCCTTTTTCTGCTCCGGCTGCCCGCACAACACCTCGACCCGGGTGCCCGAGGGCAGTCGGGCGCTGGCCGGCACCGGTTGCCATCTGATGGCGGCGCTGATGAACCGCGAGACCTCGAGCTTTTTGCACATGGGCGCCGAGGGCTGCAACTGGATCGGTCACAGCCCCTACGTGGCGGCGCCGCACATCTTCCAGAACCTGGGCGACGGCACCTACAACCATTCGGGCAGCCTGGCCATCCGCCAGGCCCTGGCCGCCGGCGTCAACATCACCTACAAGATCCTCTACAACGACGCCGTGGCCATGACCGGCGGCCAGCCCTTCGAGGGCGGCCTGACGGTGCCGCAGATCACCCAGCAGGTCTATCACGAGGGCGTGCGCCGCATCGCCGTGGTCAGCGACGATGCCGACAAGTACCCCGGCGACGTCGGCTTCGCGCCCGGCACCAGCGTCCATGGCCGCGACGAGCTTGATGCCCTGCAGCACGAGATGCGCGAGCTCGCGGGCGTCTCGGTGATCGTCTACGACCAGGTTTGCGCCACCGAACTCCGGCGCCGGCGCAAGCGCGGCGAGGCCGCCCCGGCCACCACGCGGGTCTTTATCAACAGTGCCGTCTGCGAGGGCTGCGGCGACTGTTCGGTGCAGTCGAACTGCATCTCGGTGGTGCCCCTCGAGACGCCGCTGGGGCGCAAGCGCGAGATCGACCAGTCGACCTGCAACAGCGATCTTTCCTGCCTCCAGGGTTTCTGCCCCGCCCTGGTCAGCCTGGAGGGCGCCGAGCCCAGGCGGCTGGCCGCCTCGACCGGCGCCGATTTCGCGGCCCAGCTGCCGGCACCGCCGGCCGCGCTGGTCGAGAAACCCTACGGCATTCTGGTTACCGGCATCGGCGGCAGCGGCGTCATCACCACCGGCCAGATCATCGGCATGGCCGCCCACATCGACGAACGCGGTGTCTCGGTGATGGATTTCACCGGCCTGGCCCAGCGCGGCGGAGGCGTCGTCACCCACGTACGGCTGGCGCCCCAGCCAGCCGACATCCTTGGCGCCCGCGTGCCGTTGGGCGGCGCCGACCTGCTGCTCGGCGGCGACCTGGTGGTGAGCACCGGCCCCGAGGTGCGCTCGCGCCTGGGCCCTGCCAGCCGGGCCGTGGTCGACAGCACCGTGGCCATGACCGCCGCCATGGTCATCGACCCTCGGGCCGAGATCGACGACAGCCTGCTGCGCCACCAGATCGAGGAAGTGGTGGGCAGCGCCAATTTGGCCGCCCTGCCGGCGACGCGTCTCGCGGAACGTATGGCGGGCAACTCGGTGGCCGCCAACATGGTGCTGCTGGGCCATGCCCTGCAGTCGGGCGCGATGCCGCTATCGTTGGCCGCCCTCGAGCGCGCCATCGAGCTCAACGGCGTCGCCGTCGAGGACAACAAGCGCTGCCTGGCGCTGGGCCGCCTGGCGGCCCACGACCCGGCCGCCGCCCTGACCCTGGTGGGGCTGGCCGACGAAGCAAGCGACAGCGCCGGCGAGAGCCTGGCGGATCTGGTGGCGCGGCGTGCCGCGTTCCTCGCGGATTACCAGAACGCCGCCCTGGCCGAGCGCTTCCGGGCCCTGGTGTCCCGCGTCGAAGCGGCCGAAGCCGGGCTGGGCGGCGAACGCCACCTCGGCGCCGCCGCCGCCGAGAGTTACTTCAAGCTGCTGGCGGTGAAGGACGAATGGGAAGTGGCCAGGCTTTACGCCGAAGGTGACTTCCGGGAGCAACTGGCGGCCCGCTTCAGCGGCAATTACCGCCTGCGCTTCCACCTCTCGCCGCCCTGGCTGGCGCCCCGTGACCGCCATAGCGGGGCCCGACTGAAGACTAGCTTCGGCCCCTGGGTATTGACGCTGTTTGGCCTGCTGGCCCGTTTGCGCGGCCTGCGCGCGGGACCCCTCGACGTTTTTGCCTGGCAGGCCGAACGGCGCCGCGAGCGCCAGTTGGTGGCGGAGTTCGAAGCCACCATCGAGGAGTTGCTGGCCGGACTCGATGGCGCCAACCTGGCCCAGGCCGTCGACATCGCCCGCCTGCCCCAGGCCATCCGCGGCTTCGGCCCGGTCAAGCAGCGCGCCATAGCGCGTTTCGAGGCCGAGCACGAGAGCCTGATGGCCCTCTACCGCCGGCGCGGCCAGGCTGCCGCCGCCGAATAGACTGTATATAATGGCTAAACGGACGGCGTAGCCGGGGAGGATCGTCATGACGGCACCTGAACCCCGCCAGGGGATCATGGAATTGCGTCCCTACAAGGGTGGCGACGCCACGCTGGAGGGCTTCGCGGAGCCCATTCGGCTGGCTTCCAACGAAGGGGCCTTGGGCCCCAGTCCCAAAGCCATGGCGGCGCTTGAGGCCATAGGGCCCGAGTTGCACCGCTATCCCGACGGCGGCGCCAAGGCCATGCGCCAGGCCCTGGCCGAACACCACGGCCTCGATGTCGCGCGCATCGTCTGCGGCGCCGGCTCGGACGAGCTCTTGAGCCAGCTCTGCCGCGCCTTTGCCGGCCCCGGCGACGAGGTGGTTCATAGCGCCCACGGCTTCATGTGGTACGCCCTGACGACGCGCGCCTCCGGCGCCACACCGGTGGCGGCGCCCGAAGTTGAGCTCACGGCCAACGTCGACAACCTGCTGGCGGCCGTCGGCCCCAAGTGCCGTATCCTTTTCCTGGCCAACCCCAACAACCCCACCGGTACGGTGCTCCCGCACCAGGAAATCGAACGCCTGCAGGCGGGCCTGCCCGAGGACGTGCTGCTGGTGCTGGACGGTGCCTACGCCGAATACATCGAAGACGACTGGTATTCCGACGGCGCCGAATTGGTCGAGGCGGCGGAAAACGCGGTCATGACGCGGACCTTCTCGAAACTCCACGCCCTGGCCCAGATCCGGCTGGGCTGGGCTTACTGCCCCACCGCGGTGGCCGACGTGCTCGACCGCATCCGGGCGCCCTTCAACGTCGCCGGCCCGGCCCAGGCCGCCGGCCTGGCGGCGCTGGCCGACCGCGAACATGCGGATCGCACCCGCGCCCACACCATCCAGTGGCGCAACTGGCTGACCGCCGAGGCCACCAAGCTGGGACTGCAAACGACCGACAGCGTCGGCAATTTCGTGCTGCTGCGCTTTGCCGACGAAGCCGGCCGCACGGCCCACGAGGCCGATGCCTTTTTGCGCAGTCGCGGCATTATCGTGCGCACCCAGGACCCGGTCGGCTTGTCGGATTGCTTGCGCGTCAGCATCGGCACTGAAGACGAGATGCGCGCCACCCTGGCCGCACTGGCCGAGTTCATGCAGGACTGAATGAGCGGCAACGCGGAGCCGCCGTCAGCCGACGATCTGGCCGCCCGGGCCGTCGAGATGATCGGCCGGCAGCGCTTCGACGAGGCCGAAGCCCTGGCCCGGGAAGCCCTGGCGGCGGCACCCCGGCATCTGACCGCCAACCTGGCGCGAGCCGCCTGCGCCCGGGCCCGCGGCGCCTTGGATGTGGCCGAAGGCTGCCTCGAGGTTGTGCTCGCCGACCATCCCGCCAGCGCCGCCGGCCACTCCAGCCTGGGTATGGTGCGGCTTCGACAAGAGCGCCTGGAGGAAGCCGAGGGCCTGTTTGCGAAGGCCGTGGCGCTTGACCCGAAAGACGCCGTCAACGCCTTCCGCTGGGGCGAATGCCTGCGCCGCCTGGGCCGCCTGGAAGCGGCGGAAACGGCGTTCGTGGAAGCCCTGAGACGCCAACCCGACCAAACCGACACGCTTTTCCAATTGGCCACCGTGCGGGGCGAGATGGGCCGCAGCGAAGAGGCCTGCGGCCTGCTTGAACGTCTGCTGGCTGTGGATCCGGAAAACGCTTCGGCACGCTTCAACCTCGGATTCCACTACCTGCGTCTGGGCCGTCTGGCCGCCGGCTGGCCGCTCTACGAAGCGCGCTGGCAGCACCCCGACCCCGGCTCGGCGCTTTGCCGAGACGCCCTGGGACGGCAGCGAGGCCGGCGCCAGGCACCTTCTCGTGCACGCCGAGCAGGGCCTGGGCGACGCCATCCAGTTCGTGCGTTTCGTGCCCCAGCTGGCGGCCCGGGCCGAGCGGGTGACGCTGCTCTGCCAGCGCTCGCTGCTGGGCTTGTTTCGCCGCTCCCTGGCCCTCGAGGTGCTGGGCTTCGAGGATCCGCTACCCCCGGCCCATGGCCATGTGCCACTGCTCAGCCTGCCCGGCCTGCTGGGCACGACGTTGGAAAAACTGCCGGCCGAGGTGCCTTATTTGCACCCCCGCGAAACCGCCTCGCTGCCCGGGCAACCGGCCATCGGCATTTGCTGGGCCGGCAATCCCGAGTTTTCGCGCAACCAGGCCCGTTCCTGCCCGGCGGCGCTGTTCGCCGCGCTGCTGCAAGGCACCGGTGCGACGTTCTACGGCCTGAAAAAGGATGCTTCGGGCGAAGATCTGGCGCTTTTTGCCGAGAGCGGACGCTTCGTCGACTTGGCGGCCGAGTGGCAGGATTTCGAGCAGAGCGCCACGGCGCTGGCCGGCCTCGATCTGGTGATCACCACCGACACCGTGGTCGCCCACCTGGCCGGCGCCTTGGGCCGGCCGACCTGGCTGTTGCTGCACCAGGATCCGGACTGGCGCTGGCGGCTCGAGGGTGAGACCTCACCCTGGTATCCCAACACTCAGGCTCTTCCGCCAGCGCCGGCCCGGCGACTGGACGGAACTGGTGGGGCGCGTCGGCAGGGAACTCGCAGGCTTTTGCCGGACTTGATTTTGCCCCGCCCCTCGGCAATGACTGGGGCATGACAGAAATCACCGCCAACGGCATCCGACTGGAATACCAATCCGCCGGCCGTGCCGGCGACCCCGCCATCGTCTTCATCATCGGTTTTGGCCTGCAGCTCATCGCCTGGCCCCGGGCCCTGGTCGACGGCCTGGTCGAGGCCGGCTTTCGCGTCATCCGCTTCGACAACCGCGACACCGGGCTGTCGCAGCGTTTCCCCGACGCCGGCCCGCCCGACGTGGCCTCGGTTTTCGCCGCCCGCACCGCCGGGCTGCCCTTCGACTACGCCTACGACGAAGACGACATGGCCGACGACGTGGCCGGCCTGATAGCCGGGCTGGGGATCGAGAAGGCCCACGTCGTGGGCATGTCCATGGGCGGGCGCATCGCCCAGCGCCTGGCGCTGCGCCAGCCCGGCCGCCTGGCCAGCTTGTGCGCCATGATGACGACGTCCGGCGATACCAAGCTGCCGCCCGGTGACGCCGAGGTGATGGCGACGCTGATGACGCCGCCCGATGATCCCTCGAGCCGCAAAAGCTACGTGGCCAACGGCATGAAGATCGCCAGGGCACTCAAGAGCCCGGGCTTCAAGTTCGACGCCAAGGCCGTGCGCCAGGGCCTTGAGGCGGCCTTCGACCGCAGCCCCGGCATCGAGGGCTACCTGCGCAACATGGTGGCGATGATCGCGGCGCCGCCCTTTCACTACGACCTGGCCAATATCAAGCAGCCCACGCTGGTGCTGCACGGCGCCGCCGATCCGGTGCTGCCGCTGGCTCACGCCGAAGATCTGGTGCGCCGCATCCGGGGTGCTAAACTTCACCTTATCGAGGGCTGGAGCCACGAGATCCAGAGCCCCGACGTGGTACCGCTGCTGGTCGCGGCCATCGTCGAGCACTGCCACAGCGCCGCCTGAAACCCATCAACCCAATCCCGAGGAACGCCATGCCTGCCTATCGCTCCGACACCAACACAGTGGGCCGCGGCAATGCCGCCCAGCGGGCGCTGTGGCGCGCCACCGGCACGGCCGAGGAGGACTTCGGCAAGCCGGTCATCGCGGTGGCCAATTCCTACACCCAGTTCGTGCCCGGCCACGTTAATCTCGACGCGGTCGGCAAGCTGGTGGCCCGGGCCATCCAGGCTGCCGGCGGCATCGCCAAGGAATTCAACACCATCGCCATCGACGACGGCCTGGCCATGGGTCACGAGGGCATGCTCTACAGCCTGCCGTCGCGCGACCTGATCGCCGATTCGGTGGAATACATGGCCAACGCGCACTGCGCGGATGGCCTCATTTGCATCACGAATTGCGACAAGATCACGCCCGGCATGCTGATGGCCATGCTCAGGCTCGACATCCCGGCGGTGATGGTTTCGGGCGGGCCCATGGAGGCCGGACTCAGGGTGGTCGACGGCGAAAGTACCACCTTCGACGCCGCCGATGCCCTGGTGGCTGGCAGCAACCCCGACATCAGCGACGAGGAATTGCTGGAGTTGGAACGCGGCGCCTGCCCCACCTGCGGCTCCTGCGCCGGCATGTTCACGGCCAATTCCATGAACTGCCTGGCCGAGGCGCTGGGCCTGGCGCTGCCCGGCAACGGCTCGGTCGTGGCCACCCACGCCGAACGCCACGGGCTGTTTCTTCAGGCCGCCGAAATGGTGGTCGACCTGACCAAGCGCTTTTACCAGGGCGGCGACGACAGCTTGCGGCCCCGCCGCATCGCGACGCAAGGCGCCTTCGAAAACGCCATGGCCATGGACATCGCCATGGGCGGCTCGACCAATACCGTGCTGCACCTGCTGGCCGTGGCCCACGAGGCCGAGGTCGATTTCGGCATGGCCGACATCGACCGTATCTCCAAACAAGTGCCCAACCTTTGCAAGGTCTCGCCCAGCGTGCCGCACTACCACCTCGAAGACGTCCACCGGGCGGGCGGCGTCATGGGTATCCTGGGTGAGCTCGAGCGCGCCGGCCTGGTCGACGGCCAAGTGCCCGGTCTGGCCGGCCGGCCGCTGGGTGAGCTCTTGGAGGAATGGGACATCCGGCGCAACCCCAGTGAACGGGTCAGCGAATTCTACCTGGCGGCACCGGGGCGCCAGTTCAACATCACCGGATTCAATCAGGAAGCCCGATACGACGCTCCGGACCTGGACCGCGAGCAAGGCTGCATTCGTGACGTGGACCACGCCTACAGCGCCGACGGCGGCCTGGCCGTCTTGTTCGGCAACATCGCCGAGCGCGGCGCCATCGTCAAAACCGCCGGCGTCGATCCCTCGATTCTCAAGTTTTCCGGACCGGCCAGCGTCTTCGAAAGCGAAGGCGACGCCGCCCAGGGCATCCTGGGGGGCAAGGTCAAGGCCGGCGACGTCGTGGTCATCCGTTACGAAGGGCCGCGCGGCGGCCCGGGTATGCAGGAGATGCTGGGGCCGACCAGCATGATCAAGGCCATCGGGCTGGGCAAGGAGTGCGCCCTGATCACCGACGGCCGCTTCTCGGGCGCCACCTCGGGGCTTTCCATCGGCCACATCTCGCCGGAAGCCGCCGAGGGCGGTGCGCTGGCCCTGGTCGAGGACGGCGACGTCATCGCCATCGACGTGCCGGCGCGCCGCCTGAACGCGGAGCTCACGGAGGCCCAGCTCGAGGAACGCCGCCAGGCCATGGGCAACCGCGGCGCCGAGGCCTGGAAACCGCGTGACCGCCAGCGCCAGGTCTCGCGGGCGCTGAAGGCCTATGGCGCCCTGGCCACCAGCGCCTCGGAAGGCGCGGTGCGCGATCCCGAGATCATCGAACGCTTGGCGGCGGGCGGCGCTTGAACCAGAAGCTGCGCCGCCGGGTGCTGATTACCGGCGCCTCGGCCGGCATCGGCAAAGCCTTCGCGGAGCTTTTCGCGGCCGAAGGTTACGACCTGGTGCTGACAGCGCGGCGCCGCGAGCGGCTCGAGGAGCTGGCCCGGGAATGCCGCGCCCGCCACGGCGTCGAGGCCCAGGTGGTGGTGGCCGATCTGGCTGATCCGGGAGCCCCCCAGGCCATCTTCGATGAGCTCAGCCAAGCCGGCGTCACGGTCGATTTCCTGGTCAACAACGCCGGCTACGGCGTGCCCAATCGTTACGTCAGCACGACCTGGCGGCAACAGGCGGATTTGATCCAGGTGCTGGTAACCGCGGTGGCCGAGCTCAGCCACCTCTTCCTGCCAGGCATGGTCGAGCGCGGCTGGGGCCGCATCATCAACGTCTCCTCGGTGGCCGGCCTGATACCGGGCTCGGCCGGTCACACGCTCTACGGCGGCGCCAAGGCCTTCCTCATCAACATGACGGAATCCCTTTGCCACGAAACCGTGGGCACCGGCGTGCAGGTCTCGGCGCTCTGCCCCGGATTCACCTATAGCGAATTCCACGACGTCGCCGGCACCCGCGCCCTGGTCAGCCAGATCCCCGATCGCCTGTGGCTGACGGCAGAAGATGTCGCGCGCCAAGGTTTCGCTGCCGTCATGGCCGACAAGCCGGTTGTCGTCACCGGCGGATTCTACAAGGGTTTTTGCTTGCTGATGCGCTTGCTGCCGGCGGTCATGGCCCGTAGAACGGTGCGTCGGCACTCCGCCGAATTTCGCGCCCAGGGGTGATCAAGAGCGATGCCATCGATCGACGAAATTCCCACCCCCGCCCTGGTCATCGACCTCGACGTGCTGGAATCCAACATCGCCGCCATGGCGGCCTGGGCCAAGGAGCGCGGCATCGGGCTCAGGCCCCACGCCAAGACCCACAAGTGCGCCACCTTGGGCCAGCGCCAACTGGCAGCCGGAGCGCTAGGGCTTTGTTGCACCAAGATGGGCGAGGCCGAAGCCCTGGCCGCGGCCGGCATCGAGCGCATCGCCATCACCGCGCCGGGTGCTGACGCCGGCCCGCATCGGCCGGCTGATGGAACTCAACCAGCGGATTGAATTGACGGCAGTCGTCGACGAGCCGGGTAACGCCGGCGATCTCGCAGCCGCTGCCGAGGCCGCCGGCAAGCCGCTTAGGGTGCTGATCGACGTCGACGTCGGCAGCCACCGCACCGGCGTCACCTCGCCAGCCGCGGCGCTGACCCTGGCCAACCTGATCGGCGGCCGTGAGGGGCTGGAGCTCGGCGGCCTGCAGGGCTACGCCGGGCACGTCCAGCACATCGCCGACTATGGCGACCGCAAAGCCCGCATCGAAAGCGACCTGCAAGCCCTGACCCAGGCCCGCGAGGCGCTGCGCCAGGCCGGCTTCGAAGTGGCAGTGATCAGCGGCGGCGGCACCGGCTCGCACCGCATCGATGCCGAGATGGGCCTGCTGACCGAAATCCAGGTCGGCTCCTACGTCTTTTGCGACGCCGACTACGACGTCGTCGACCTGACCGGCGAGGACAGCCGGCCCTACCAGAACTCGCTGTTCGTCGATCTCACGGTGATCAGCGCCAACCACCCCGGTTTCGCCACCGTCGACGGCGGCTACAAGAACTTCGCCACCGACGGCCCGGTCCCCGTGGTGGCGGCGGGAGCCCCGGCCGGCACCAGTTACCAATATTCCGGCGACCACTTCGGCCGCCTGATTTTTGCCGACGCTGGCCACTGGGCGAGCACCGGCCAGCGCGTGCGCTGCATCGTCTGGCACTGCGACCCGACGATCAATCTTTACGACAGCTACACCTGCGTGCGCGGTGACGAGGTGGTCGAACACTGGCCCATCGAGGCCCGCGGCCGCGGCGATTAGCGCATTTCAAGATTGATCCCGGCCAGCCGCCAAGCGTCGGACAGCATATTGGCAATTATTGCCATTCTTGGTAGGTTCGGGCCCAAGCTAGCTGATCCGGGAAAAGGCTATGCCGACGCGCAACATCGTATTGACCGAGAGCCAGGATTCCTTCGTGGGGGAGTTGGTTGATTCCGGCCGCTACAAGAGCGCCAGCGAAGTCATACGCGATGGCTTGCGTATGCTCGAGGACGGTATTGCAAGGCGCGAAGCTGAACTTGAGGATATCCGGGCGGGGATCGTGGCAGGAATGCGCCAGGCTGACGACGGGGATTTCGCGCAAGGCTCGGCTGAAGATGCGATAAAGCGCGTCTTCTCCCAAGCCCGCACGGCTCAGGATACGTGAAGGAAGTCAAGCTCACCCGTCGAGCCGAGCATCGCCTCAAGGAGATTGCCGTCTGGACGATCTCACGCTTCGGGCCTGCACAGGCGGAAAAATACGAAGGCCAACTGATCGAGCGTCTGCATGCCCTGGCGCTCGGGAAAATCCCGAGGGGGCGCTCTTGCGAGCTATTGCTTCAAGGACTGACCGAGGCCACGGGTCTGCGGTACGTTCAGGTGGGCGGCCACTTCATCATCTACCGGGAGGCCGGTGACGAGATTCAGGTCATCGATTTCGTCCATGGGGCAAGGGACATCGAGGGTATAGTTGACGATCTCGGTGAAACCGGGTCATAGCCTGCGCGGAGTTGGCGAAGAAATTGAGGCGAGCACCCAGTGATGCGAATACGCCCAGCCACCCCTCCGGATCGAATGGCGATAGCTGCCGTCCAAGCAGCCAGTTGGAGGACAACCTATCGGGGGATGCTTTCCGACGACTACCTCGACAACAAGGTCGACGATGAACTTGGGGAGACCTGGTCGAGCATCGAGCTTTCGCCCCAAGACGTCGTGCTGGTGGCCGAAGATGAGCCGGTGGTCGGGTTCATCGCCATTTGGTGCCGGCCCGACCCTTTCATCGACAACCTGCACGTCTTGCCGGAGAAAAAATCGCAAGGCATCGGCAAGAAACTGATGCGTGCCGCGGCCCAGGAGCTTCAACGGCTGGGTCATTCGACGGTCTATCTTTGGGTATTCGAGTCAAACAAAGCTGCGATCGGGTTTTACGAGCGCCTGGGCGGTGTTCGAGGCCAAACGGAAAACCACGATGTCTTCGGACACAGCGTTTCCAACCTCAAGATCGAGTGGCCGGACATCTCCGTCATCGTCGGCAAGGCTGATCCTTCGGCAATCCCTCGAAAGCCCTAAGCCTTCACCGTGCGGTGCTCTCCAGGAGCTCTTCGACCAAGGCGGCGGCAAATCCGGTGATATCGCGGTGCACTGGCTGTCCAGCTTGCGATCCTCGAAGGCTTGGCGCCCCTCCGGGGTGCTCAGATCCACGCCGAGCAGTTCGGTGCAATTGGTCGAGCCGAGGTGCGCTTCGAATTTGGCCATCATGGCGCGGACGGCATCGTAGGTCTGTTCTACCGAATGCTCGGGATTGTCCCGCCCCAAAACCAGGCCCAAGGCCAATAGCGCGCCGGTCATGGCACCGCAAGGGCCGCCGCTGCGGGCCAAGCCGCTACAAAACCCCGTGGCGATGTTCAGATGTTCCCGGTCGCCGTCGAAGAGGGCACAAAGAACCGCCAATGTTTTTCCAAGTCAACAGTTTTGACAATTCGTTACGGAATACAACAGCTCGCGCACAATCCCACGTTTAGCCGCACCGGCCTCCGTCCTACCATGGGGTTGGGCCCCCGACGCCCGCCAGTCAGCCGCTCAAACAACACATGGTAGCTGCCTTGAACCGTCCCGAAACACTTGCCGCGTTCCAGAGTAGAGAGCACCAAATCGTCAGCGGCCTCTGTGGCGTCTGCCCGGCCGGCTGCGGCGTCCGGGTACACTTGGCCGCGGGTCGCATCGAGCGCCTGACGCCCGAGCCCGGCCACCCGCTGGGCCTGGTCTGTCCGCGCGGTGCCCGGGCCGCCGAGGTGGTCTATTCGCCCGACCGCCTGCTCTATCCGCAAAAGCGCATCGGCGACCGCGGCGAAGGCCGTTTCGCGCGCATCGGCTGGGACGAGGCTTACGACATCTGGGTTGCCGGAATGCGCCGCTTGGCCGACGAGTACGGCCCCGAGTCCGTCTGCCTGACCACCGGGCGGGGCAATTTCGAATACGGGCTTTCCGAGGCCTTCGGGCCGGCCGGCACTTCCGAGACCTCGGCCAACGGCGCCCTCTTTCCCTTCGGCTCGCCCAACGCCACCAGCGTCGGTGCGCTGTGTTACGCCGCCTACGGCATGATCGCGCCCGAGGCGAGCTTCGGTTTGCACATCCGAGAGCTATACGAAGACATCGAAAACGCCGACCTTATCCTGGTCTGGGGCAGCAATCCGGCTACCGATTCGCCACCGCTGAATCTGCGCCGCATCAAGGCTGCCAAACGCCAGGGCGCCTGCGTCATCGTCATCGACCACCGGCGCAGCGAATGCGTCGATATGGTCGGCGCCGAATGGATCGGAGTACGTCCTGGCAGCGATACGGCCATAGCTCTGGCAGCCATTCGCTTGCTGATCGAGGACGATCTGATCGACCACGATTTCGTCGCAGACTGGTGCCTGGGGTTCGAAGAACTACGCCACTACGTCGCCGACTTCACGCCCGAGCGCGCCGAGGCCCTGAGCGGCGTGCCGGCAGACACAATTCACGACTTGGCCCGGGCCATCGGCACTTCAAAGGGCTGTTCGGTGGTGATGCTCACCGGCCTCGAATTCTCCAACGGCGGCGTCCAAACCATCCGATCGATCTGGACCCTGCAGGCCCTGGCCGGACACCTCGACGTGCCCGGCGGCAAGTTGTTGCGCTGTCCCAGCCGCCTGAAAACCGCCGGCCGCTTCGTCGAGCCGCCGGCCGCGCCGGCCCCCATCGGTGCCACCGAATACCCGCTCTATCGCCAGACCCGGCGCGAGGCCCACGGCGTGGAGCTGCCCCGGGCCATCCTCGAAGCCAAGCCCTACCCGCTGCGCGGCCTGATCGTCAGCGGCGCCTCGCTGCTCACCGCCTGGCCCGACCCCGACCTCTGGAGCCGGGCCCTCGGGGCCCTTGACCTGCTGGTTACCGTCAACCGCTTTCCCACGGCCGACATGGCTTGTGCCGATCTGGTGCTGCCGGCGGCGACGCCCTTCGAGAGCGAATCGTACATGATCCACGACGGGCTCATTCAGTACCGCCGGAAAATCATCGAGCCGCTGGGCGAGGCGCGCAGCGATTATCTCATCTTTGCAGAGTTGGCGGCACGGCTGGGCTACGGCGAGCTTTGGCCGCAAAGCGAGGCGGGCATGGTGGAACGCGCCCTGGCAGGCACGGGCATCAGTCTCGATGAGCTCAAGCAAGCACCCCAGGGGATCCCTTTCGAAACCCCGTCGCGGCGCTACCGCAAGTACCGCCAACCCGGCCTAAGACCCGACGGCAAGCCCGGATTCCCGACGCCCAGCGGCAAGTTCGAGATCACTTCCGGCTGGCTGGCCGAACACGGCTACGAGCCTCTGCCGGTCTACGTCGAGCCCACGGAGGGACCGCTGGCCGATATCGAACTGGCTCGGGATTTTCCGCTCGTACTGAGTACCGGCGCCCGCACCCAGACGGCCTTTCGCTCGCAACACCTCAACATCCCCGGCTTGGTCGAGCGCCAACCCGAGCCCTTGGTGCACCTCCATGAGGACGACGCCCGGTCTCGCGGCATCATCGACGGTGACCGCGTCTGGGTAATTTCGCCGCGCGGCCAGGTGCCCTTCACTGCCCGCGTCGGCCGCCACGTGGTGCCGGGCGCCATTGAGGCCAACATGGGGGGCGGCGGCCCGCTCGGGCCCCAGGCCTGGCAAGAGGCCAACGTCAACGCCCTGACGGACGCCAATAACCGCGACCCGATCTCGGGATTTCCCGTCTACAAGGCGTTGCTGGCGGAAGTGGTGAAGGCCTAGCGGCAAGCGCCACCCGCAGCACCAACAATTACGGGAACGGAATTTCGGGGACAGGGACCTTTTTCGGAAGTTTCAGGAGTTTCGGGGACAGGGACGCTTTTTTCTATGTCCGAGATACCGCCCCCCTACCCTTCGCGCCAGTATTTGCTGCCGTCACGGGTGCGTTTGAGCAGGCCTGCCTCGACCAGTTCGCGGCGCAGAAGGCTGTGGTCGCCGAAGCTGTGCCAGGTGCGGATGAGGCTGTTGACCTCGCCCTCGGCGTAGCTCGCTTCGGCATCGAACTTGGTGGCCAGATAGCGCAGCACCTCGCCCCGGGCTTGGCGCTGGCGGGGCAGCGCCCGCAGGCGGCCGTCGTCGGGCTCGAGAAAACGGTGCAACACCGGCTCCAGCCGGGCCACGATGTTCGAGACCTGTTTGGCGCTCCAGGCCCCGCCGCGTGCCGTCGGCACGCCGCGCGCCGCCAGGTGGTCGGCGATGCGGCGAAACGACCCCAGCCCGGCCTCGCGGGCCTCGCGGATATAGGGCTCGACGGCCCGGGCGTGCTGCCGCGCCTTGCCATTTAGCGCCGCGGCGGCCTGGCGCCGGGCCGCAGCGATTTGCGGATTGCCGCGCCGCCGCACCGGTTTTTCGCGATCGGGCAGCGCCGACAAGGTTCCCGCATAGGGCTGAATCTCGAACGGCTCGCCGCCAGCCACCACTATCCGTACGCCACGGGTCATGACCTCGGCCAGCGTCGCGGCATCGCGGGCCACAGCCTCGATGCCGGCGACCAGCACCGGCAGCTCCAGCCAGCGAGCCCGCTTGAGAGCCCGGATCAGGGCGGAGCGGCCCTGCAGGCGGTCGGGGCCGGAGCCACGCTCGACCTCGATGTATTCACGCGCAATGTGGAAGCCGCCGGCCGCGGCGAAGTGTTCCAGGATCTCGCGCTGGGCCTCGAGCCCGGGGCCCGCGAGGCTGCGTTCCGAGGCGAATACGCGGATGTAGGAAATAGCTTGGGCCATGAATAATCTAATATTTTATTTAGAACATTCACGCAAGCGCCAAAAAAACCGCCCTCGGCGGCCCATCAACCTCCGACGTTATATTTTTTCGTGGCTGCCGCCATGGCGCGGACGTTTTCGACTTTGGCCTCGTCGGGAATGCCGATGCCGCCGTCGACGATCAGGCCGCCGCCACGGGCGCATTTCAGGATCAATTCCTTGCAGTAGTCGTCGACCTCCTCGGGCGTGCCGGTAACCAGCAGCGGTGCCGGCACGTTGCCGCGGAGACAAGCGATGTCGCCCAGTACCTCCTTGGCACGGAACATATCCGTCTGTTCGAACCAATAGATGACCTTGCCGGGCGGGATGTCGGCAATGGTCTCGAGGCGGCTGTCGCACTTTCCTTCCCAGAGCAGGCAGGGCACCAAGTCGGCTTCGATCAGGCGCATCATGACGTCGCGCAACTGGGGCCAGAAGAAGGTCTCGAACTGGTCCGGCGACATGAAGCCGTCGAGGCCCCAGTGCATGGGCATGAAGACGATCTTGCAGTAGGGATGGCGGCTGGCCGTGCGGATGGCATCGCGGGCGATCAGCACGGACGCCTTCTCCATGGCCGCCAACAGCTTATCGGGATGGCGGAACATGTCGAGCATGGCGCCCTTGGAGCCGCGCAGGTAGTCGGCGAAGTGATCGAAGGGCGCCGCTGCCCCGCCGCCGGCGCTGATGGGATAGCCGAGCTCCTCGAGCTCAACGATCAGCGCCATGCCGTCCTTGTCCATGTCGCGGATGGCCTGGCCGGCCTCGGCCAGGCGGGCCAGGCCCTCTTTCATGGTGGGCCGGGCGAAGGCAGCGACAGAGCGCACGATCTTGAAATAGTAAAGCGTCGGATACTGCGGCAGGGCCTTGAAGACCTCGAAGGCCTCGGCCACCCGCGGCAGGTAGGTATGGATAAAAAACCCTGTCGGATCAAATACATAGTCATCGTACTCGTCGGCCGACATGTATTCCTTGTCGAGATACTGAAAGGGCGCGTCGTCGCTCAGGCCGTGGCCCGGCCATTCCAGTTGGCGATAGCCCATGATCTCCATGGCCCGGCCCACGGCGATGTTGGTGTTGGGTGGCAAGTACATGTCGGGATCGAGATCGAGCACCACATCGCGAGTGGCGGCGAAAAGCTTGTCGTGGTCGTACATGGCGGTACGAAAATCGAAGCCGGCATAGTTGGCCGGAAAGAAGTGGTTAAACAGCGAGAACGGAACCTTGTCCGGCTCCTTCAAGGCGATGGCATCGAGGATGCGCTGCCAGCGCTGGGCCAGCAACGGGTTGAGTTCCTGGGCTTCGTTCATCAGGCCGCGACCCCGAGCCAGTCCTTGCAGTGCGCCACGGCCTCGGTGGCGCTGGCGCCGTAGGCATCGGCGCCGGTGTAGTCGCGGATGCGGTCGTTGACCTGGCCGCCGCCGATGATGATGCGCACCTGATCGCGCAGCCCAGCTTCGTCGATGGCGGCCACCGTCTCTTTCATGGCATCGAAAGCGAGGGTAAGGAATCCGCTTAGGCCGACCACCGTAGTGCCGCTTTCCAAAATGGCGTCGATGAATTTTTGCGGCGCCACGTCGATGCCCAGGTCGATGACCTCGAAGCCGTTTACGTCGAGCATGAAGGTGACGATGTTCTTGCCGATGTCGTGGACGTCGCCGTGCACCGTGCCGATCAGCACCTTGCCCAGCTTTTCCTCGTCGTCCCCCTGCCCTTCCTTGATCAGGGGCTTGGCCAGGGCCGTGATCTGCTCCAGGATCTCGCCGGCCATCACCAGTTCGGGGATGAAGTAGATGTTTTCCTCGAATTTGGCGCCGACGATGTCCATGGCCTGCTTGCACTGGCTGAGCACGTGCAGGGGATCGACGCCTTCGTCGAGCATCGCCGTGGCCAGGCCCACCGCCTCCTCCTCCTGCATCGTCGACATGGCTTCGACCAGCGCCTGATCACGATCGTTCATGGATGGTGTGCTCCCCTGCCCTACTCGGCGGCTGCATGTTCCTTCTCCCAGACCGCCCGGGCCACCTTCTCCGGCACGAGAGGCGGCTTGAGAAAACGAATACCCAGCGCATTGTAAACCGCATTGGCCACCGCCGGGGCGATGACGATGGTGGGCAGCTCGGCGATGCCCTTGGCGCCCAGCGGTCCCGATTTGGCCTCGGTCTCGACGAAGTGAAGCTCGAGCTCAGGCACCTCGGGCGCCGTCGGCACCTTGTAATCGCGAAAATTGGGGTTCCGCACGATGCCGTCGACGATCTGCAGCTCCTCGGAAAGGGCAAACCCCAGGCCCATGATGATGCCGCCTTCGATCTGGGCCTCGAGGCCCATCTCGTTGACCACCCGGCCGACGTCCTGCACGGAAGTGATCTTTTCCACCCTGATCTCGCCGGTGTCGCAGTCGACCTCGATCTCGGCCACGTGCACGGCGTGGGAATAGGCGGCCGAAAAATCACCGGTATTGTCGGCGGCTATGGGCTCGGACGGCGGCTCGTAATAGTCCGTCACCATGACGAGTTCGCTGTCCTCCTTGAAGTGCATCTCGCGCAACAGCTTGTCGAGCTTGACCACCGGCACGCCGTCGGGCTGCTGCACCACGTGGCCGCCGGCCAGTTCCAATTCCTCCGCCGCCACGTTGGCACGATGCGAGGCGAATTCAAGGATCTGCGCCTTGGCCTTGAGGGCCGCGCGGTGAGCCGAATTGCCGGCGATGAAGGTGGTGCGGCTGGCGTGCACGCCGACGTCCCAGGGCCCGATGGCCGAATCGTTGTTGACGGTGGTGATGTCGCCCATTGGAATCCCCAGTTCCTCCGCCACCAGCTGGCAGATCACGGCGTCGATGCCCTGGCCGATCTCGGAGGCGCCGGTGATCACCGTGCAACGCGCATAGTCGTCGAGTTTGAGGATGGTACCGCAGCCGTCGGATTTGTGGATCTTGGCGCCGCCTGCGTTATGGATCGAGGAAGCGATGCCGATACCGCGCTTGCGGCGGCCGGGCTTGCTTTGGGCCTCGAGGTTGGCTTGCCATTTGGCCACGAAGTCAGTCTTTTGGCCGGCGATCTCATGACACTCGGCCAGCGCGATATCGTCCAAAACACTGCCTTGCGGCGTCACTTCGCCGGATTCCTGGGAATTCAGGATGGCGAACGAAACCGGATCCATACTCGCCGCCTCGGCCAGCATGTCCATGTGGATGGCCGTGCACCAGGTGGCCTGGACGTTGCCGTAACCGCGGAAGGAGCCGGCGTAGGGATTGTTGGTGTAGACCGACTGCGAGTTATAACGCACGTTGTCGACGCGGAAGTGGCCGCTGAAGGTGCGCATCATGACGCTGGGCGTGGTCGGCCCCCATGAGGTGTAGGCGCCGTTGTTGAGCAGGCAATCGACGTCGCGGAAGGTCAGGCGGCCGTCCTTGTCCATACCCGTGCGCAGCCGGATGCGGGCCGGCTGGCGGGTCGGCGAATTGACGAATTCCTCCTCACGGCTGAGCATCAGCTTGACCGGGCGGCCGACCTTTTTGGCCAGCAGTACGCATATGGGCTCCCAGGGATAGACGTCGAGCTTGGAGCCGAAGGCACCGCCCACCGGCGGCTGGATGACGCGGATGTCGCCGGGATGGATGCCCAACGCCGGGGCCAGGTCCATCTTGAAATTGTAGGGATACTGGGTCTGGGAATAGATCGTCAGCTTACCGTCGGCGCCGAAGTCGGCGATGACGCAGTTGGTACCCATGCAACAATGCGTCACGTAGTGGACGTCGAAAGTGTGGTCGAGCACTACGGCCGAGGCCTCCTCGGCAGCCGCGATGTCGCCGGATTCGAAGTTGAAGGCGAGGCTGAGGTTGTCCGGGTATTCGTCGTGGATCACCGGTGCCCCCGGCTGCATGGCTTCGGCCGGGTCGAAAACGGCTTCCAGGTCCTCGTAGACGACGTCGATCAAAGCCAATGCCTGTGTCGCGATTTCCTCGCTCTCGGCCGCTACGGCCGCCACTTCGTCGCGGATGCAACGCACTTTGTCGCCCTTGAAAGGCCTGTTGTCGCGGCGAATGCCGAAACGCAACTCGGGCGCATCCTGGCCACTGATGACGGCATGGACGCCGGGCAGCGCCTGGGCCCGGCTGGTATCGACCGAGACGATGCGGGCGTGCGTCCGGTCGCTGTGCAGGATCTTGCCGACCAACATCAACGGCAATTCGAGATCGTTGATGTAGCGGGTGCGGCCGACCGCCTTGTCGGGGGCGTCGGGCTTGGCCACCCGGGTGCCGATCAGGGTTTTCTTCTCGATGGCTTCGTTTTGCGACATGGCGGCGCCCTCAGATTTCGACGCCGGCAGCGGCGGCCACGGCCTCGAAGACCTTCTGGTAACCGGTGCAGCGGCAAACGTTGCCTTCGAGCCCGCGGGCCAGTTGCTGGCGCGTCAGCCCCGGGTTCTTGTCGACGATATGCTTGGCCTGCAGGATCATTCCCGGCATGCAATAGCCGCACTGGATGGCGCCATGATCGACAAAGGACTGCTGCAGAGGATGCAGCGCCTCGGCCGAGCGCAGGCCCTCGATGGTGGTAATCTCCCGGCCCTCGCATTCAACGGCGTACATCAGGCAGGAATTCAGCGTCAGGCCGTCGACGATGACGGTGCAGGCACCGCATTCGCCCTCGCCGCAGGCGTACTTGGTGCCGGTGTGGCCGAGCACCTCGCGCAGCATAGTGAGCGTCGACATGTGGATCGGCACGCGGGCGCGAACGGGCCGGCCGTTGAGCGCAAAGGTGATTTCAACTGTTGCGGACATCATCGAGCATCCGTTGGATATAAACCTTGACCAGGTGGTTGCGGTACCAGGCACTGGCCCGCACGTCGTCGATGGGGGCGCAATCGCTGAGCGCCGTCTCGGCCGCCCCGGCAACGGTTTCGTCGTCGAGCGGCTTGCCTTCGAGGAAAGCCTCCGTGGCCCGGGCCCGCAGCGGCGTTGGCGCCACGGCACCCAGGGCGACACGCACGCCACTGAGCGCGCCATTGGCCCAAACCCCCGAGATCCCGGCCGAGACGGTCGAGATCTCCAGTGCCGGCCGCGGTCCGGACTTGGTGAAACGGGCAACGCTGCCGGCCGCCGGTTGGGCGAAGGAAACCGCGGTCAGCAGCTCGTTCGAAGCCTTGACCGTGGCGCCGGGGCCGGTGAAGAAGTCCGAGAGCGCCACCTTGCGCAGCGAAACCGAGCCCTGCCAACAGGCCAGTTCGACCTCTGCATCCAGCAGCAGCAACGGCACGATGGTATCGCCGGCCGGCGAGGCGTTGCAGATGTTGCCGCCGATGGTGGCGGCGTTGCGGATCTGGTCGCTGGCGAAGTGATCGGCCGCCGCCACCAGGGCCGGGGTTCGCTCGGCCAGCAGGGCGTTTTCCCGCACCTCGGTAATCGTGGTCAGCGCGCCGATGCGGACGCGTCCATCGTGCTCGGCGATACCACCGAGCGCGGCGATGCGGCGGATGTTCAACAGCGTCGGCTGGTAGCTGACCGCGCCGGCGCCCGCCTGCACCATCAGATCCGTGCCGCCAGCCACCACGGTGGCGCCGCCGGCCAGCACTTCCAGCGCCTCGTCCAGCGCCACCGGGGCGGCGTAGTTTTCGATACCGCGTGTTTCTTCGATTGCGCTCATGGCACCCTCAAAAGCGGATCGGTTCCTGGTAGCGGCCGAAGACCTCGACCATGACCTTGGTCATCTCGCCGACGCTGGCATAGGCCTTGACCGCCTCCATCAGCGCCGGCATGACGTTGTCGCCGCCCTCGCTGGCCGCCCGCAAACGCCCCAGCGCCGCTTCGACGGCGGCGTTGTCACGCTCCGCCCGCACCTTCCGCAGGCCGGCGATCTGGGCGTTGGCGGCCGCTTCGTCGTAGCCATGCAGGTCGACTTCCTGGGTCTCCTCGTCCTCCTCGACGTAGCAGTTGACGCCCACCTTGCGGAATTCACCGCTCTTCAGCGCCTTCTGGTGCTCGTAGGCCTGCTGCGAGACCTGGGCCTGGACGTGGCCCTCGGAGATGCCCTTGACGATGCCGCCGCGGGCATCGACGTCGGCCATCACCCGCACCATCTCGGATTCCATTTGATTCGTGAGGGTTTCTATGTAGTGCGAGCCCCCCATGGGGTCGACGGTGTCGGCCAGCCCCATCTCCTCGATCAGCAGCTGCATGGTGCGCAAGGAAATCCGCTGCGCCTTGGGCGTGGGGATGGTGTAGGCCTCGTCATAACAACAAAGCGCCGTGGTTTGCGTTCCCGAAAGGGCGGCGATCAGGGCGTAGTAGGCACCGCGCACGATGTTGTTTTCAGGCTGCTCGATGGTGAGGCCCGAGCCGCCACCGCCGGCGATCATGCGCAGCCACCCCGATTTCGGGTTCTTGGCCCCGTATTCCTCCAGGACGATCTTGGCCCAGAGGCGTCTTGCAGCCCGAAATTTTGCAACCTGTTCAAATAGATTGCCAAATATGTTAAAGTTAAAACTTAATCGCCCGGCGAACTCGTCGATGTCCAGACCGCGGGCCAGCACGTCGTCGATATAGGCCTTGGCGATGCAGAAGCCGTAGGCCATTTCCTGCACCGGATTGGCCCCCGATTCGCGGATGTGATAGCCGCAAACGCTGACCGGGCTGTATTTGGGGGCGTGTTCGGCGCAGTATTCGACGCTGTCGGCGACCAGCCGCATCGAAGGCTCGACGGGGAAGATCCAGGTGCCGCGGCCGACGAATTCCTTGAGGATGTCGTTTTGCGCCGTACCGCGCAGGTCCTTGAGCGCAAAACCCCGCTTTTCCGCCATGGCCAGGTACATGGCGATGGCCACCGCGGCGGCGCCGTTGATGGTCAGCGAGACCGTGATCCGGTCGAGATCGATGCCCGCGAAGGCGACCTCGAAATCCTTCAGCGTATCGACCGCCATGCCGACGCGCCCGACCTCGCCGAAGGCCTCGTTGTCCTCGGAATCGTAGCCACACTGGGTGGCCAGGTCGAAGGCCACGTTGAGGCCGGTCTGGCCGTTGGCAATCAGGTACTTGAAGCGCTCGTTGGTGTCGGCGGCGTTGGCGAAGCCGGTGTATTGGCGCATGGTGAAGGGGCGCTTGCGGTACATTTCGGCGTGGATGCCGCGGGTGAAGGGCGCGGCACCGGGCAGGCTGGCATCGACGCCGCCCGAGGCGGCGACGTCGTCCGCGGTGTAGAGCGTCTTGATCTCGATGCCGGATTCGTTGATCACCTTGCCGGCGTCTGTAGCCGTCATTTGAGGGCCTCCCGGATGAATGTGGCGATGTCGTCGAAGTCGCTGCCGGTGGCGAAGACGCCGGCATAGCCGAGCTCATTGAGCGCGGCATGGTCGCGGGCCGGAATGTTGCCGCCCACCAGCCAGAGCTTTTCGCCCAGCCCCTCGGCCTTGAGCAAATCGCCGATTTTTCGGCAAAGCGGCAGGTGCGAGCCCGACAGCATCGACAAGCCGATGACGTCGACGTCCTCTTCACGGGCCTGGGCGCAGATCGCCTCGGGGGTCTGCTGCAGGCCTGAATAGATGACTTCGAAGCCGGCGTCGGCCAGGGCCCGCACCACAACCTTGGCGCCGACGTCATGGCCATCGAGCCCCGGTTTGGCGACGAGTACGCGGATCTTGCGCTCGCTCATGCGCTGAGCTCCTTGGCGATGATGAGTTTAAGGATTTCGCTGGTGCCACCGCCGATCAGCGTGAAACGCACGTCGCGCAGATAGCGCTGCACCGGATATTCCATGGCATAGCCATATGACGCCAGTACCCGGGCCGCCTGGTCGCAAACCTTGGCCGCCGTCTCGGAGGCGAAAAGCTTGGCCATCGAGGCCTGTTGGCGGGCCGGCATATCATTGTCGACCAGCCAGGCGGCGTAGTGCATCAGGCGCTCGGCCGCCTCCAGTTCCGTCGCCATGTCGGCCAGCTTCAACTGGATGGCCTGGAAGCGGTTGATGGGCTTGCCGAACTGCTGGCGTTCGCCGGCATAGCGGATGGCCTCGCCCAGCGCCGCCCGGCCCACGCCCACGGCCATGGCGGCGGTGATGATGCGGACCTCGGACAAGAGCTTGCGCAGGTGCGCCTCGCCATCGCCCTCCTCCCGGCTCAGGCGGTGGTCGTCGGGCACGAAGCAGTCCTCGAAGGCGAGTTCCGAGGTGGGCAGCGCCCAGACCCCCATCTTCTCGATGGCACGGCCGACACGGAGGCCTTCGAAATCCTTCTCGAGCAAAAATATGGTGAGCTTCTTTTCTTCGCCGGCCTTGGCGAAAACGGTGAAGAAATCGGCCAGCGGCGCGGACGTTACCCACATCTTCTGGCCGTTGATGAGGTAGCCGCCATCGACCTTGGCCGCCGAGGTGGCGATGCCGCCGAGATCGGAACCGGCATTGGGCTCGGTCATGCAGATGGCGCCGAGTTTCTCGCCACGAAGCGCCGGTTTGAAGAGGCGCTCGTGGATGTCCTCGTTGCCCAGCATATGCAAGAACTTGGTGCCCATCAGGCCCTGCATGGTGCAGGCACCGGCCAGCGACATCGAGCCCCGGGCAACCTCGACCAGGGCCAGGCAGTAGGTCAGGAGATCGACGCCCGAGCCGCCCACGTCCTCGGGATAACGCATGCCGAAGTAGCCCAGCTCGCCCAGCGCCGCAAAAAGCTCGCGGGGAAACTCGTGGGCCTCGTCGATCTCGGCCGCCCGGGGCGCCACCTGTTCGTCGCTGAAACGCGCGAAGGTGTCGCGAACGACCTTCTGTTCCTCCGTGAGAGCGAAATCCATGGCTTACTCCACGACCTCCAGATCGGCGTCAGTGGCGCCGTAGATCTCGCGGGCCGCGGCCTCCGAGGTGACGCCGTTGCGCACCTCGCGGGCGAGTTTCTTGCGATCGCGCTGTTTGGGATCGCCGAAGCCGCCGCCGCCGCCGGCCAGTTGGTGATAGACGGTGCCACGGGGCACGCCCTCGATGAGGTCCTTGTTGCGCGGCACCACCTCGGAACCATCGGGATATTTCAGCACGATGCTGTTGAGGGTGCCCAAACCGCCGCCGTTGAGGCCGAAAGCCGCTTCGAAATCGCCGTCGCCGAAGGTCACGACCTGGGTATCGTCCGAGCCATAGCGCACCATGGTCTCGGTGCCGATGCCGCCGCGCCACTGGCCGGGGCCGGCCGAATCGATGAGGTATTCGTGCTTGAGGAGGGTATGCGGCGTCTGCTGCTCGAACATCTCGTAGTCCTGATCGAGAACCCCGCCGGAGGCATCGATCATGCCGATGTGGTCGTAGCCGTCGGTGCCGTCCATGCCGCCGGAGCCGCCCTTCATGCCCATGAACATGATGTCGACGAATTCACTGTCGCGCTCCTCGTCGCGGCCCGACGAGAGGGAACAGTAAAGATTGTTCCAGCCCGCCGTGACGCGCTCGGGGATGGCCTGCACCAGAGCGCGCTGGATGGCGTCGGCGTTGGGCGGACAGAGGTGGTTGCCAAACGTCGTGGCCTTGGGATAGCCGGCATTGAGGATGGTGCCCTCGGGAATGATCATCTCGAGGGGCTCGATCATGCCGGCGTTGTGCGGGATGTCGGGATTGACCATCTGCAGGAACGTCAGCACGGTGGCCGAGGCGCTGGAGGTATAGGTGCCGTTGACGAAGCCGTCGGTACGGCCGTCGGTCTGGGAATAATCGAAGCTGATGGACTTGTCGGCCACCGTCACGGTGACCCGGATGGTGTACTTCGAGCCCAGGTTCTTGCCGTCGTAATAGACGTAGCCCTCGCCGGAATAGACGCCGTTGGGGATCTTGGCGATCTCGGCTTCCATCATCTGGCGGGTCGCCTCGAAAAGCGCCGCCTTGTGGCCGGTGTAGCTTTCCAGCCCGTATTTGCCCAAAAGCTCCTGCATACGCCGTTCGCCCACAATGCAGGCGCCCATCTGGGCCTTCATGTCGTGCTGCACGATGTCGAGGCGGATGTTGGCGAAGATCAGGTCCCAGACGTCTTTGCGCAAGACGCCCTGGTCATAGACCTTGACCGGCGGAATGCGCAGCGCTTCCTGCCAGACCTCGACGGCGTTGGGGTTGTAGCCGCCGCGCACGGCACCGCCGATGTCGGCCTGATGGCCCTTGACGGCGGACCAGGCCACCAGGGTGTCCTCGAAGAAGATCGGCTTGAAGACGGCCACGTCGTTGTTCTGGTTGCCCAGGCTGAAGACGTCGTTGTGGAAGATGACGTCGCCTTCGTGCAGGTCGTCGCCGAAAAACTCGATGATGTACTTGCACACCGGCTCCAGCGAAAAAGCCAAAATCGGCAGGTTTTCCGTCTGCTCCAGCATGTTGCCATCACCGTCATAGAGGCCGGTGACGAAATCCTTGGCCTCGCACAGGATCGGCGAGCGCGTGGTTTTTTGCACCGAGATCGACATCTCGTCGGTGATCGACTTGAAGGTGCGGGCGTAGACCGACATCAGGATGGGATCGATATTCGTCATGCACTTTCCCCCTGCAGGGCGGCTGTCACGAGGTCTTCCCGACCTTTGAGATAGATCGCAAACGAGCCGAAACGATCGCAGACCATGTCGAAAGCGGCGCTGACGAAGATCGACGTCGTGACTTCTTCGATCATGGCCGGACCTGCGATGCGGTTGCCGCAATTCAGTGCCTCGCCATCATAGACCGGCACAGTCTCGAAGGCCTGGCGCTCGGGCACATAGACGGTACGTTCGCTCTTCAACGCCGCCTGGGCGTCGGGGCCGGCATAGTCCTGGCCGGCGCGCTCGGGTTTGTCGGTCAGGCCGACACCCTGAACACGGACGTTGATGATCTCGACCGGCGAGCCTTCCTGCTCCAGCGAATAGCCGTAAAGCCGGTTGTGTTCGGCGTGAAAGAGGGCCGCGATGGCGGCGCTGTCTCGGCCGTCGACCGCCGCCTTGGGCACTTCGAAAGAAACCTCGTGGTACTGCTTGAGGTAGCGGCAATCGAGCTTGATGAAGAAACTCTGGCGCTCCTCGGCGATGCCTTCGCTCTCCAGATCGGCCCGGCCGGCTGCCATCATATCGTCGATCATGGCGCCGAGCTGGTCCCAGTCGAGCTGATCCAGGCGGCTCACGAAAGTGCGCACGAAATCGTGCTTGAGATCGCACATCAACATGCCGGCGGCACAGAAGATCGAGGCTTCGCGCGGCACGATGAGGAAAGGTATCTGGAGCTCGCCGGCAATCTGGCAGGCGTGTACGGCACCGGCACCACCGGCCACCACCATGGGGAACTCGCGCGGGTCGAAGCCCCGCTTGATGGTGATCTCGCGCACGCCCTGGGCCATGTTGTTGCAGATCACCCGGTACATGCCGGCGGCCGCCTCTTCCACCGACATATCCAGCGGCCCGGCCACGTACTCGGCAATGGCAGCGCGGGCGGCGTCTGCATTCAACGCCATCTTGCCGCCGGCGAAGAACTCAGGCGCCAAGTAGCCCAGCACCACGTTGGCATCGGTGCAGGCCGGTTTTTGGCCGCCCTTGCCGTAACACGCCGGCCCGGGATCGGCCCCGGCCGACTCGGGTCCCATGCGCAACAGCCCGCCCTCGTCGATCCAGCCCACCGAACCGCCACCCGAGCCGATGGTGTGGATGCCCAGCATAGGCAGCGCGATGCGGTGGCGCGCGATCTCGCCCTCGTTGACCATGATCGGCCCGTCGACCACCAGGGCGGCATCGAAGCTGGTGCCGCCCATGTCGACGGTGATGCAGCGGCTTTGGCCGTGCGCCCCGGCATAGCCGAGCCCGGCGCCCGGTCCGGCGGCCGGGCCGGATAGCAAAGTCAGGGCGGCGTTCTTGCGGGCGATTTCGGGCGACATGACGCCGCCGTTCGACTGCATGATCAAGAGCACGCCGCCAAAGCCGGTGCGCTGCAAGCTGGCAGTCAGGCTGGCGATGTAGGCGTTCAGCTTGGGCCCGACGTAGGAATTCAGCACCGTCGTCGAAACGCGTTCGTAAAAGCGAATGGAAGGCAAGAGGTCGGTCGAGACCGTGAGATAGGCATCCGCCATCTCGCTGCGCACCAACTCTGCCGCCCGGGCCTCGTGTTGGGGATTGGCGAAGGCGTTCATGAAGCAGATTGCCACGGCCTCGCAGCCCTCGGTTTTGAAGAGCTCGACCGCGTCTTTTACGTCGTCCAGCGACAGCGCTTCGAGCTCGCGGCCCTCGCGGTCCAAGCGGCCCTCGACGCCGGCCCTCAAGTAGCGCGGCACCAGCGGCATAACGTTGGTGTAGCGGTTGTTGTACTGCTCCTCGCGGATGCCGCGGCGCATCTCCAGGGCATCGCGCAGCCCGGCCGTGGTGATCAGGCCGGTGCGGGCGCCGTTGCCGGTCAGCGTGGCGTTGGTGGTCACCGTGGTGCCGTGGACGATGGTGTCGATGCGACCGGCAAAAGCCTCCAGCGTCTCGGCCGGCTGCTGGCTGGCGGCGATCTCGCCCAGCCCGTCGATGACCGCGATCGAGGGATCCATGGGCGTCGACAGGATCTTGTGGATGCGGGGCTCGCGGCCGTCCTCGGCCACAAGAAAGTCGGTGAAGGTGCCGCCGACGTCGATGCCGATCTTGAGCGCCATCGGCTAGTCGCCGACTTTGATAACGATCGACATGGCGGTATCGCCGGCGGCGCAGCCGGTAAACAGGCCATTGCCGCCGCCCTTGATGGCCAGTTCCTCGATCAGCTCGATGACGGCGCGGGTGCCCATGGGAGCCTGGGGATGGCCCCAGATCAGCGAGCAGCCGTAGTTGTTGAAGTCCTCGATGGCAACACCGGTCTCGCGCGAGAAGATCAGGTCGTTGACGGCGAAGGGATTGTGGGTCTTGACGGCATCGAGGTCGGATACCTCGAGGCCGGCCTGCTCCAAAGCCCGCCGCGCCGCCGGCACCGGCGCCATGGGCATGTAGGCGAGCTCGGCCCGGGCCAGGCCGAAACCCAGGATCCGGACGCGCACGTTCGGGTCCGTGCTCATCTCCTTGGCCCGCTCCGGCGTCGTCAGAACCAGCGCCGCGTTGCCGTCGGCGGGATGGGTCTGGCCGCCGAAGGTGACGGTGCCGTCCGCAATCACCGTGCGCAGCCCGGCCAGACCTTCGGCCGTCGACGTGGTCAGGCCCTCGTCGCCCTCCATGACCGAAGCGGTTTTCTTGTAATTGGGCGTCGGTACCTCGAAGGGCAAAGTCATATAGCGCTTCATGAACGCCTGGTCGTCGGCCAGGGCGTCCTGGTACTGGGCCTGGCGGGTGAGCACCACCTCGTGCTGCTCGGCCGTCGTCAACTGGTACTTGACGGCGCAGTTCTCGGCCGTCTGGGTCATCGAATGGTGGCCGATGGGCTCGTCGGTCATGTTGTCGGTGGTCCAGGCCTCCAGTTCGCCGCCGCCGCCGATGCCGCGGGGATTGGGGTAGTAGATCTGGGGCCCGTTGGAGACCCGGTCGCAGGTCATGGCCAAGGCCTGTTCCGCCATGCCGCTTTCGATCTCCTGGGCCGCCTGCTGAACGGTGCGCACGCCGGTGGCGCAAGCCTGCATGACGGTGGGGCCGCCCACCTCCATGGCGCCAATCATGCCCATCAGCCAGGGCAGGCCGTAGAACGAGCGATGCTGCGGCACGGTCATGCCGAGCACACCGAAATCGAAGCCCTCCGGGTCGATCTCGCGCTTGGCCAGCTCCTGCTTGGCGACATGGGCGGCAAAAGGCACGCTGTTGAGGTCGGCCAGCTTGCCCTGCCACTTGGCGAAGGGCGTCGACCAATAGGCGCCATAGGGGATTTCGGCTTTGTAGGTCATGTCGTCGCTCCCGTGCGGGCGTCTTGATACGCACCCTAAGAAAATTTTCGGAGTCTGGACTCGCAGAGGCTGGCCTCGTAAGGAGCCGCCAGCGAGCCCCCCCGGCGGGGCAATTGTAGCCCCGCCGACTTCACGGATCGAGACTTACTTCACTATGATTGCCCCAGCAACCGCCAACTCAGCCCAATCCGGAGCCTGAACATGGATTTCGAAATTCCCCGGGAGATCAGCGCCATACTGGCCGAGCTCGATGCCTTCATCGAGCGCGAAATCAAGCCCTTGGAAGAGGCCAACCGGCAGTATTTCGACCGCCGCCGGGAATGGGCCCGGACGGACTGGGAAAACGGTGGCCGGCCCCGGGCCGAGTGGGAGGAGGTACTGGCCGAGATGAAACGGCGCGCCGATAAAGCTGGGCACCTGCGCTTTGCCCTGCCCCGAGAGCTCGGCGGCCAAGAGGGCTCCAACCTGGCCCTGGCCATGATCCGTGAACACCTTGCCCACAAGGGCCTGGGGCTGCACAACGATTTGCAGAACGAATCCTCCATCGTCGGCAATTTTCCCCTGGTCATGATGATGTGGGACTTCGGCACCGAGGCCCAGAAGGCGGAATTCCTGCCCGGCCTGATCACCGGCGAGAAACGCATGGGCTTCGGCCTGACCGAGCCCGGCCATGGTTCCGACGCGACGTATATGGAAGCCACGGGCCGGCTGGACGGCGAGGAATGGCTGATCGAGGGCGCCAAGCGCTTCAATTCAGGCCTGCACGACGCCACCCACGACCTGGTTTTCGCCCGCACCTCGGACGACCGGGGCGCCGCCCACGGCATCACCGCCTTCATCGTGCCCACCGATACCCCGGGCTTCGAGGTGGTGGAGATGGACTGGACCTTCAACATGCCGTCGGACCATGCCCTGGTGCGGCTGGACGGCGTGCGTATTCCGGCCCACTCGGTGCTCGGCGAAATCGACGACGGGCTCATCGTGGCCCAGCATTTCCTGCACGAGAACCGCATCCGCCAGGCCGCCTCGAGCCTGGGCGCGGCGCAATTCTGTGTCGACCGCTCGGTCCAATACGCCAAACAGCGCACCACCTGGGGCAAACCGCTGGCCGTCAACCAAGCCATACAATTCCCGCTCGCCGAGTTGCACACCGAAGCCGAGATGGTGCGGAATTTGGTCTACCGCACGGCCTGGGAGCTCGACCGCCAGAACCACATGGCGGTGACCGAACAGGTGGCCATGGCGAATTATCGCGCCAACCGCCTGGTCTGTGATGCTGCCGACCGCGCCATCCAGGTGCACGGCGGCGAGGGCTATACCCGCAACCAGCCCTTCGAGCACATCTACCGCCACCACCGGCGCTACCGCATCACCGAGGGCGCCGAGGAGATCCAGATCCGCAAGATCGCCGCGGATTTGTTCGGTTTCGGGCGGCGGAACAGATAGGCAAAGAAAGGCCGGCCGTGCCCGGCGGAATTCTCTCAAATTTGTCCTGTTTTTTTCTAAGCTATTGAAAATAAACAATTTTATTTCCGATTTCGCTTGAACGGCGTTGTCGGCATGGCCCCAACCAAATCATCTGCGGGGAGCGGGTGGGCAACTG
>PVBE010814901.1_pt1 | contig 45875 bp, 41 predicted proteins | sample 1631181 | NCBI WGS metagenome assembly PVBE01 (sample SAMN08397723, study PRJNA350692) | Marine metagenome, whole genome shotgun sequencing project. | isolation source: water | place: Pacific Ocean | collected 2012-04
ACCCTCGCAGACGAACAGTGGTTGAATGAGATCATCGCAGCTCAGCTGGGATTCGCACACCAACCGTCGATTGAACCGGTCGCGCCGTAACCGGCGCATACGTACCCGAGGATAACCTTTCATCGGGTATTCCATTCAGCGGCGCCCGGGTTTTGTTGCTGATGCTTTTTTCCGAGCACCCTTTTTAGCAGCAGCTTTCTTCACCACCTTCTTTACGGCCTTTGTCGCCAGCGGCTTTTTCTTCAGTGGTGCTTTTGCCGATGCCTTTTTCTGGGCACCCTTCTTGGCAGCGGCTTTCTTCGCCACCTTCTTTACGACCTTTGCTGCCACGGGCTTTTTCTTAAGCTTCTTGACTACTGGTTTCTTGGCAGTTCTGCTGCTCGACCCTTTTCCCGCAACTGCGTTTTTCTGTTTTCTGCCCTGATCGGAATCGATCGAGCGGTCTTCGTCGCTCATTTCCTGACGCACCACAGTACCGCCGCTGATCACCGTCACCATGGTGTCATTTGGGTCACGTCGCTTTTCAGCGACGGTAACCTTTTTCTCTAACGGACGAATCTCGGTATCAACAATCTCACAGATGCGCTCAAAGATCTTCACTGGATCCCCGCTGCCTTCGACCGTGCGCAACTTGTGTTGGGCCCTGAAATAGGTGATCAATGGTGCAGTGTCCCGGTCATACGCCTCCAGGCGAGCCCTTACTGATCGCTGATTGTCGTCCGATCTCTGGACAAAGTTTCGAGAACCACACTGGTCGCAGATACCCCGTTTTGCCGGGGGTGAAAAGTACCGGTTGTAGGTTGCGCCACATTCACCACACTCAGTTCTACCGGTCGTCCGCTTCACCACCACGGCGGGATCCAGCGAAAAATGCAGCGCCAGCTGCAATGGTCGATTCATCCATCCAAGCCGGGTATCCAGTTGTTGGGCCTGAGGAATCGTCCGTGGGAATCCATCAAGGACAAACCCACGTTTGCATTCGGAGCTGCGAAGCTGGTCGGTGACCGCATCGATGACGAGGTTGTCCGAGACCAGGTCTCCACTTTTCATGATCGATTCGACCTTCCGGCCAAGTTCGGTTTTCTCCGCCACTGCCCGGCGCAGGATCTCGCCACTCGAGACCTGTGGTACGCGGTACTTCTCGGCCATGAGCCTGGCTTGGGTCCCTTTCCCGGAACCGGGTGCTCCCAACAACACAATTCGCATCATTCAACCCTAATTTCAGTTATTTTGTAGATCCCAAGACCCACCGACTCCCTAATGCTGGATCCTTAATCTCCGGTCCCCGGAAAAATCGGGGCGTCTACTATAGTTTTGTTTAGCGGTCTGTCAATGTATCTCGGCCATTAATGCTACTGATTTATCTCTCGGACAGCTCTGATAACCAGATGATTCGGCTTCAGGCTAAAATCCCGGGTATTCAGCCCGGCATGACTACAATGGCCAGAAGTGGCCATAGACCGAATACCCGGCTCTTTTTTCTGGCAAGTTCACCGTGCAAGCTTTATGGTGCGCGAGCACCGCTCAGGACAACTTTCGCTATCAGTACTCCTTTAAAGACCGGGAGAGCTTCCTGGAACTGGTCTTATCGAGTACGGTCACCATGCGTAATGCGTCAGTGGACTCGGGAGGTTCGAATCTGATCATAACCGGTAGAGACAAGGTGTCGTGTTCGGTGTGATAGGCGCCGATCTGAACTAGAGCTTCGGGTCATCAGATTGGCATCAACACGGGATCAGGAGCACAGAATGAGCAAACCGAGAAACGCATTTTACGCCCAGTCTGGGGGAGTCACCGCAGTAATCAACGCGACGGCCTGCGGTGTGATCGAGACTGCGCGGGCTAACCGGCGACGGATCGGCAAGGTCTATGCCGGCCGCAACGGCATTATCGGCGCCTTGACCGAAGATCTGATCGACACCAGTTACGAAACCAAGGGCGCTATTGCAGCCCTTCGGTCCACCCCGGCCGGCGCTTTTGGCTCCTGCCGCTACAAACTAAAAAGCTTAGAAGAGAACCAGGACGAATATCAGAGGCTCATAGCAGTCTTCAAAGCCCATGACATCGGCTATTTCCTCTATAACGGCGGTGGCGATTCAGCCGACACCTGCCTTAAGGTATCGCAGCTGTCACAAAGCACTGGCTACCCGATTCAGGCAATCCACATTCCTAAAACGGTGGACAACGACCTGCCAATTACCGACAACTGTCCCGGTTTTGGTTCGGTCGCCAAATACATCGCCGTATCAACCCGTGAGGCCAGCTTCGACGTGGCATCGATGGCCAAGACCTCCACCAAGGTTTTCATCATAGAGGTAATGGGTCGACATGCTGGCTGGATCGCGGCAGCCGGTGGTATGGCTTCTGATTCGGCAACAGAAATTCCCATCGTCATCCTGTTTCCAGAAGTCGCCTTTGACCGCAGTCGATTCATATCAACGGTCAACCGAAAAGTGAAGAAATTTGGCTACTGCACGGTAGTGGTCTCTGAAGGTGCCCGCGACGCGCAAGGTCATTTTCTCGCCGACCAGGGCCTTCGGGATGCTTTCGGCCATACCCAGCTCGGTGGTGTTGCTCCAATTGTGGCGGCCATGATCAGGGATGACCTCGGCCTAAAATACCACTGGGCGGTAGCTGATTACCTGCAACGCTCCGCGCGCCACATTGCGTCCAGAACCGATGTGGAACAGGCCTACGCCACTGGCAAAGCGGCTGTTGCATTCGCACTGAAGGGGAAAAATGCGGTTATGCCCACCATCGTGCGAACTTCAAACAGCCCCTACCGCTGGAAGATCGGAGAAGCCGATCTCAACCGCGTCGCCAACCGGGAAAAGACAATGCCCCGCGGTTTTATCAGTCGTGACGGGATGGGGATCACAGCCAGATGCCGTCAATACCTGGCGCCGTTGATGGCCGGAGAGGACTACCCACCCTACAGAAACGGGCTTCCGCGGTATATCAGGTTGAAGAACATCGCGGTAAAAAAGAAACTGGCCAGACAGTTCACGGTCTGATAAACACACCAAACCCGACATGACCATCGAAAAAGCCCAGCAGCTCCTCAGCGCACTTGTTCACACTGTCCGCTAGACTCGGTGCAGATTCGTCCGGTCTTCAACCACAATCAATTTTGGGGAACCCCGTCCAAGCGACAGCATCATCATGGATCAGCCAGCTGAAGAGACCCACCTCATTGAGCAGGAACCCTTCTACGCGACCCAAGGCAAGGAAGTCGAAATCTTTGAAGCCGCTTACCGGAACTGTATTCCGGTTCTACTCAAAGGCCCTACCGGTTGCGGTAAAACGCGCTTCATGGAACACATGGCATGGCGCCTTGAGCGACCACTGGTCACTGTATCCTGCCACGATGACCTGACCGCTTCCGATCTGGTCGGTCGTTACCTGATCATCGGGGGTGAAACACGTTGGATCGACGGGCCACTGGCACAGGCGGTCAGAATTGGGGCTTTATGCTACTTGGATGAGATCGTCGAGGCCCGCAAGGACACCACCGTCGTCATTCATCCCTTAGCTGATGACCGCCGAGCACTGCCAGTGGAGAAGACCGGCGAAGTGATCACCGCACCAACGACGTTCTGCTTGGCCATTTCCTACAACCCTGGTTACCAGAGCGTTCTTAAAGATCTTAAACAGAGTACGCGGCAGCGTTTCGTCGCGATCGACTTCGACTATCCCGACCCGAAACAGGAGGCCAGCATCATTTGCCATGAATCCGGGTTGGACACTGGGACCGCGGATCTACTGGTCCGTTTCGCCGGTATGACCCGCAACCTCAAGGGCAACGGCCTGGAAGAAGGAGCCAGTACCCGATTGCTGGTCCACGCCGCCAAGCTGATGCAAAGCGGAGTGGATCCCACAACCGCCTGCCGTGGTGCAATCGCCGAGGCGCTGACCGATGAGCCGGACATGCTGGCTGCGGTCAACGAACTGGGGGCAACCTTGTTCTAGTCTGATGCGGCTTTGCTGCAACGCGAATCCTGGCAACGCAACGATTTCTTTATTGTTCTTCAAACACCTACCACGAGACCAAAGGCAATGACCGATATTCACACCGACCCGGTACTGGGCGTTATCGGCGGAAGCGGCCTTTATGACATCGATGGGCTGGAAAACATCCAGTGGCGAGAATTCCAGAGCCCCTGGGGAGAACCTTCCGACGCCCTGCTGTGCGGACAACTCGGCGAACTATCCTTGGTCTTTTTGCCCAGGCACGGGCGCGGCCATCGGCTCAGCCCCACAACCATCAATTACCGGGCTAACATCGATGTCTTCAAGCGCGCTGGTGTGACCGACATCATATCGCTCTCAGCAGTTGGCTCGTTTCGCGAAGAACTGTCTCCTGGAACATTCGTGATCGTTGACCAGTTCATCGATCGTACTTTCGCACGGGAGAAAAGCTTTTTTGGCAGGGGTCTGGTGGCCCACGTCTCAATGGCCCGGCCGGTCAACCCGCGCCTGGCAGACTGGTGCGAGACGGCCTGCCGCAGCGAGGGCATCCCGGCCCACCTGGGCGGTACTTACCTGGCGATGGAGGGGCCGCAATTCTCTACCTTTGCCGAATCTCAGATGTACCGCCAGTGGGGTTGTGATGTCATCGGCATGACTAACATGCCAGAAGCCAAGCTCGCCCGGGAAGCCGAAATCCCTTATTGCACGGTCGCCATGGTCACCGACTATGACTGCTGGCACCCGGATCACGATAATGTCGATGTCAAGACTATCATTGCGGTGCTGCAGGACAACGCAGATCGAGCCCGTGCCCTGATCAAGCAGGTTGCTCCAAGAATGTGCGAGCGACCTGCGATTTGCCCCTCCGGCGACGACCGAGCACTGGAGTCGGCACTGATCACTGCCCCCGACGCGCGAGACCCTGAGATGGTCAAGATGCTGGACGCTGTTGCCGGCCGGCTACTACTCTAAGAAGTAGATCGACAATGAATATCGAAGAACTGGTCCGCTCGATACCTGATTATCCCAAGGCCGGAGTAATCTTCCGGGACATCACGACATTGCTCCAGAATCCCGCTGGCTTTCGACGAACCGTCGATGAACTGGTCCAACCGTTCGCCGGTAGCCACATCAGTTCTGTGGCAGGCATTGAAGCACGTGGGTTCATCTTAGGTGGAGCCGTCGCGCACCAACTTTCCGTGGGATTCGTTGCTGTTCGCAAAAAGGGTAAGCTGCCCTGGCAGACCATCGGTCAAACATACCAACTTGAGTACGGAACCGATGAGGTCGAGATACACATCGACAGCGTCGCAACCGGTGACCGGGTTCTGATTGTTGATGACCTGATTGCAACCGGTGGTACAGCTTGTGCCGCAGCTACCCTGATTCGGGAAACCGGTGCAGAGGTGATCGGGGCGAGTTTTGTTATCGATCTGCCGAATCTAGGCGGCAGAAAGAAACTGGAAGACATCGGTGTTCCAGTGCGCACACTGATCGAGTTTGAGGGTGACTAAGGCTCCGGCAGGTTCAATGGTTTGCTACCGGCCTTATGCCGAATCCTGTCGATCGTCCGCCGAATCGCGGGTCGCAGTACGATGTACAGTTCCAGCCGGCGTTTGCCTGGGAAATCCAGCAGGCTGATGCCGATCAATATCGTCAGCACCCCTTGCCCGGGCAGAATGAGCATCGCTGCCCCCAGCAACAGCAATACATACCCAATCGTGTTCTTGATTATGCGGGCCAGCAGCCAAAGAAACGGGCGTCGTTTTCGCCCGGTAGGTATCGAGCGTCCGTCATGAGCGAAATAGTCCGGGTTCATTCTGGCGATTGCCACAAAGATCACCACGGCATAAACACCCGCCAGAAGCACTGACCCGATTAACACCTGGGTGAGTAGGGCAGGGTTTGACTGCAGCCACTCGAGAACAATATTCAGCTTTTCCATCCAGACCTCGGCCAGTTGACTGTAATCATGGTGCCTAACATCAGCGCCTCAGGCAAACACACTGGGACCCCTCTAAGGACAGGGCTCCTCGTTATACTTGGCCGGAATCTGGATTGACGATTTACCCATCCTCGCCGTGAGCCAGAACAGAAAACCTCTATCTTTTGAATCACTTGAAGAACGTTTCGACGAACTGCTCGATGCCGTCCTGTCTTCCAGACGCACGGCAAAAGAACCGGCCCTAGCGCTGTCGAGCTGTAGTCGTGCCCAGCAGGATTTCGCGCTGCACTGGCTTGAGGTCATTATACGCACCAATTCTGAAATGGGGTTTCAGTTCGTCAAGCACGCTTCACGAGCATTGGAACTGATGGATCTGGCGCATGTTGAGGAGTGGGTCATCCACGCCATGGACATGTATGACCGGCAGGGACTTTATCCGGGGAGTAAAGCGTTTGCGGCGGTCGACGACTTCGCGCGTGATACCGGCCTACGTCCGGTCACGGTCCACCTCGATGAAGCTGCTGGGGTGCTCAATCACTACATTCACGGTCTCGCCGGACGGGCGTTGCGAATCGAAAATGGTGACGATGTATTTACCGACACCGAAGTGCTTTTTCTTCCGCCCATGCTCAATCGATACTCCGACAAGCAAGATAACTTCAGCCTTTACAAATTAACGGCCACTTACCTCTGGGCTCAGACCCGCTTCGGAACCTTTCGTCGGCGCAAAGCCACTGACGAACCACTGTCGGTCCGGCTGCATCACTTCGCTGATCAGGCGCGCGCCTTGGCGCTTTTCTTTGCGCTCGAAGACATACGGCTTGAAGCCTGTATCAAACGTGAACTGCCCGGTCTGGGGCGACAGATCGATGTGTTCAGTGCGGGCCTTGGCGATGTTAAACGCGATGCTGCCTGGACCAGGCTGGTAGAGGTGCTCGGACAAGAAGGCGCCAGTGTTGATACGACGCTTGAACAACTCGAAGTGCTCTACGCTAGTGAGATCGTGATTCCAGAACCACGACCCTGGCAAGGCAGCCTGCGCCTCGAACTCGCCGAACAGGTACTGGCTGCCCGACTACAGCAAGAGCGCCAGGAATTGAAGGTCCGCCTTGCCGATATCCTGAACGAAGATGAAAACAGCCTCGATGCTGACATGCACAAGATCGAACTGCAGACCCTGGACAACAGCGAAGGTACAACAGAACTCATGCTGGAAATCGACGGCAATCCCCTTACCCCGCCACCTGATGTCAGGCGTATCCTTGAGTCACTGCTGCTGGATCTGGAGGAGATACCTCCCGATTTTCTGGTGGCGGCGGGGGCAGGAGACTACGACCCCCGTGCGCAGGAGGACAGGAGTGCCCACGACGTCTGGAAGGGGGCTTATCAGGAAGAGGGTACTCTCTACTATGACGAATGGGATTTCCGCCGCCGACACTACCGCAAGGGCTGGTGCGTGTTACGGGAAATCGACATGCGGTCTCTGGACAAACCATTCGTTGAACAGACGCTGGAAAAGTACCACGGTCTGGTGAGCGAACTACGGCGCAGTTTCGAAGCGCTACGTGGTGTTGAATGTCGACTGAAACGCCAGACCCACGGCGATGACATTGACCTCGACGCTGCAATCGAGGCGAGGATCCAAGCACTTTCTGGTCGTGAGATGCCGGACAACCTGTTTTCCCGCCCACACCGGTTAGAGCGTGACATTGCGGTGATCTTTATGGTCGATGTCAGTGGCTCTACAAAGGGTTGGATTAACGAGGCGGAGCGTGAAAGTCTGGTCTTGTTGTGCGAGGCCCTTGAGGTCCTTGGGGATCGTTACGCCATATACGGCTTTTCCGGTATGACCCGTAAGCGTTGCGAACTCTACCGCATCAAGCGTATCGATGAGCCCTACAGCCACGATGTCAAGTCACGTATCGCTGGAATCCAGCCACAGGATTACACACGCATGGGCGTTACCATTCGGCATCTCACGCGTTTATTTCGAGACATCGACGCGCGCACACGGTTGTTGATCACACTGTCGGACGGTAAGCCCGATGACTATGATGGTTACCGCGGAGAATATGGTATCGAGGACACGCGCCAGGCTCTCCTTGAGGCCAAACGTGCCGGGATATACCCGTTCTGTATAACCATTGATCACGAAGCCAGGGATTACTTGCCACACATGTACGGAGAGGTAAACTATACGCTGGTGGATGATGTACGCCATTTGCCGGTCAAGGTCTCCGAAATCTACCGCCGCCTGACCACCTGAAACCCAAGTTGACGCCGTTTTCCACGTCATTTTCTGGGCACATACAAAACTTGTTGACCGACCCAACATGTTGGGCGTATTCTTTACCCCACGCCACAACATATAGTGTTACTGCAAAGGCCTGCCAAAACAATGTGGCGTATCCGGAATCGCTGTACTGTAACCCCTTGAACAGAGCGATCGGCTCGCCCAGGCAAAGGGGTTTGAGCCTTCCGAGGGCGTTTGTCTCGCGGGAAATGAGAACGTAAATGAGCACACTTAATCTGGAACAGTTTGCCTCCGCTTCATCGGAAGTCGAGTTCCAACCCACGTCCATTGATATCTGGGACAAAAAATACCGGCTCAAAACCAAAGACGGTGAACCGATCGACCAAACCATCGACGACACCCTGAATCGGGTCGCCCGAGCCCTGGCCGATGTCGAGCAAACCCAAGAGAAGCGTGACCACTGGTACGGAGAATTTCTCTGGGCTCTTCGAAACGGCGCCATACCCGCTGGCAGAATTACCTCCAACGCCGGTGCCAGAGAACATAAACCAGCGACCAGCACAATCAACTGCACTGTGTCCGGCACCATTCCTGACTCGATGAAGGGAATCCTGACTGAGGTGCATGACGCCGGGCTTACCTTGAAGGCGGGTTGTGGTATTGGGTATGAGTTTTCGACCCTGCGGCCCAAAGGCGCTTTCGTCAGCGGCGCTGGTGCTTATACGTCGGGTCCGCTGTCGTTCATGGACATCTTCGATGCCATGTGTTTCACCGTGTCATCTGCTGGCGGACGCCGGGGTGCCCAGATGGGGACCTTCGACATGGCCCACCCCGACATTGTCGAGTTCATTCAGTCCAAGCGGGAAGACGGCCGTCTCAGGCAGTTCAACCTGTCCTGCCTTATCTCGGACGAGTTCATGCAGGCCGTCAAGGACGATGGCGACTGGGAGCTGGTTTTTCCAGCGATTTCGACGGAAATAGACGACAAAAACACTGAAATTAGGTGGCGAAACTGGCCAACTCAGGAGGGATACACCCTCAACGACGACGGTGAGGTGGCGTGCAAGGTCTTCCGCACCCTTCCTGCCCGGCGACTGTGGAACCTGATCATGTCCTCGACCTATGACTACGCAGAACCTGGTTTTATCCTGGTCGATCGTATCAACGAGATGAACAACAACTGGTTCTGTGAAGAGATCCGGGCAACCAACCCCTGTGGCGAACAACCACTACCACCCTATGGCAGCTGCCTGCTGGGCTCGATCAACCTGACACGCTTCGTGGAACATCCCTTCTCACAGCGGTCCAGTTTTGACTGGGACAGATTCCGCCGCGTGGTCAGTATCTTTTCGCGAATGCTGGACAATGTCGTCGATATCCACGGTTTGCCGCTGAGCAAACAGCAACACGAAATTGAATACAAGCGTCGGCATGGCATGGGTTTTCTTGGCCTGGGTTCAACGCTGGCCATGCTGCAGATGAAGTACGGTGCCGAAGATTCACTGGCGTTTACCGAACGGGTGGCGCGGGAAATGGCTGAAGTCGGCTGGGAGACCGGCATCGAACTCGCTGAAGAAAAAGGGCCAGCACCGATCATGTTGGATAAGTTCACCGTCACTGCCCAGATGTTAACCAGACGTCCGGAGATGGTTAACGACGGTTACCGGGTCGGCGATCAAGTGCGTGGTTCGATTCTTATCGCCCGATACAGTCGCTACATGCAGCAGTTTCCCGATAGTCTGACGGACCGCATCGCCGATAAAGGCGCTCGCTACAGCCATCACACATCCATTGCACCGACCGGAACCATCAGCCTGTCGCTAGCGAATAATGCCAGCAACGGCATAGAGCCGTCTTTCGCGCACCTCTATAGCCGCAACGTGATCCGGGAGGGGCGCAAGACCAAGGAAAGAGTGGATGTCCTGTCCTTCGAATTGCTTGAGTATCGCAAACTTATCAACCCAAGCGCTGAACCCGATGGAGACGCAGACAACTCGCTGCCAGATTATTTTCTCAGTGCTGACGATATAACACCAAAACAACACGTGGATGTGCAGGCTGCGGCACAGAAGTGGGTAGACTCGTCTATTTCCAAGACAGCAAATGTACCTACCGATTTTTCGTTTGAGGATTTCAAGGACATCTACATGTACGCCTACGACAAGGGTCTCAAGGGCTGTACCACCTTCAGGTTCAACCCCGAAGCTTTTCAGGGCGTCCTGGTCAAAGAGGAGGACCTGGAGAACACCACTTACCGTTTTACGCTGGACAACGGTGAGATCATCGAAGTTAAAGGCAACGAAGAGGTTGAGTATGACGGTGAAACGCATACTGCCGCCAATCTGTTCGACGCGCTCAAGGAAGGGTATTACGGGAAGTTATAAGGTTTTGAAATGACAATAAAAATAGACAAAACAATCACCGAATTTGAGGTGCTTGGCGGCGCCGGGAAAACCGCAGAACCGCTTTCATCAGCCTCACAAACCGGCACTATCGCCGGCGCCGAAAACTCTACCTCTAATGTCATTCAGATGCACGAAAAGGTCGAGCGTCCAGAGATGTTGGTGGGTAGCACCTATAAGATCAAAACACCTCTTTCCGAACACGCCCTGTATGTCACCATCAATGACATCGTGCTAAACCCTGAAACCCCTTACGAGAAGCGGCGACCATTTGAGATTTTCATCAACTCCAAAAACATGGATCACTTTCAGTGGATAGTCGCGCTGACCCGAATCATCTCGGCAGTCTTCCGCAAGGGTGGGGATGCAACCTTTCTGGTCGAAGAACTGCGCAGCGTTTTCGACCCCCAGGGGGGTTATTTCAAACGCGGTGGCAAGTACACACCATCGCTGGTGGCCGAGATCGGTGATGCCATAGAAGCACACATGAAGATGATCGGTATGATCAAAGAAGACCCCCTGGAGGAACACCAGCAGAAACTGGTGGATGAAAAACGCCAGGCCTACGAATACAACGCAGATACAAAAGCGCCGGCAGAAGACGCTGGTACCGGGTTTCCTGCTGAAGCGAGATTGTGCGCTAAATGCCGTACAAAGGCAGTGGTGCTCCTGGACGGTTGTATGACCTGCCTGAACTGCGGCGATTCAAAATGCGGTTGATCCGCCGCTATCTGGACTAGATCTCGATACTGACGACCCAGCCTGTGTATTGTGCCATTGGTGCTTTCAACTTAATACCATTAAGCTTTGCTAGCACCGGCTAAAGGCAACCCCTTCAGCTCTTGCCAATGTTTTGTTTGTCTGGGCCGACCCCGGAGAAAAAAATGAGTACAGTCAAAACTTTCGGGTTTGATACCCTGACCCTGCACGCCGGACAGCAACCCGACCCGGTAACGGGAGCCCGGGCAACGCCGATCTACCAGACCGCATCGTATGTCTTCAAGAGCCCCGACCATGCGGCATCGCTGTTCAATGTCGAACGTGCCGGTCATGTTTACTCACGCATCACAAACCCCACCAACGCCGTCCTGGAAGAACGAATCACGGCCCTTGAAGGCGGTGTCGGAGCAATCGCCACAGCCAGTGGTCAGGCTGCCTGTCACCTGGCGATCGCCACACTGTTGGGATCCGGTTCGCACATCGTGTCGTCACGTTCGATCTATGGCGGGACACACAACCTGCTTGACTACACGCTGCGCCGATTCGGGATAGAAACCACGTTCGTCGACCCCCGAGATCCGGACGCTTTCGCTAAAGCGGTACAACCCGAAACCCGTCTGTTATTCGGCGAAACACTCGGAAATCCTGGCTTGGAGGTACTGAATATCCCAGTATTAGCTGAGGTTGCCCATCGTCATGGCCTGCCACTGATGATCGATTCGACCTTCACCACACCTTATCTCTGTCGGCCCTTCGAACTCGGTGCCGACATCATCTTCCACTCTGCTACCAAGTTCCTGAGCGGACATGGCGTAATCATTGGGGGGCTGCTGGTGGACGGTGGCGGATTCGACTGGGAGGCGTCCGGGAAATTTCCCACCATGACCGAGCCTTATGCAGGCTTTCACAATATGAATTTCGCCCAGGAATTCGGCCCCGCAGCTTTCATTACCAGGGCTCGGAAAGAAGGCGCTAGAGACTTTGGTGCCTGCATGAGCCCGACGACCGCGTTCCAGGTTCTGCAGGGTATGGAGACACTGCCACTGCGTATGCAACGACACGTTGAGAACACCCGAAAAGTCGTCGACTTTCTTTGTGGACAAGCTGCGGTCGAATGGGTGAGCTACCCGGAACTGCCTGACCATCCCGACCATGAACTGGCACAGAAGATCCTGCCTCGGGGTTGCGGTGCGGTTTTCAGCTTCAGTGTCAAAGGGGGCCGTGCGGCTGGTCAGCGATTTATCGAGAAGGTTGAACTGCTATCACATTTAGCCAATGTCGGTGATGCCAAGTCGCTGGTCATCCATCCCGCCAGTACCACACACCATCGAATGGATGCGGATGCGCTTGAAGCCGCTGGCATCTCCGAAGGTCTGATTCGACTGTCGGTCGGGTTGGAAGATCCCGATGACCTTATCCAGGATCTTGATGGGGCACTGAGATCCTCTCAGAAAACCTGATAACCGGCCGCCTTTTTACTGTGTACCTGCAGACCAAAAAAAAGCAGACCTATGCTTACACCGGCGCCCGGCCGCATCAGAAAGGCCTTGAGTCGGTGGTCTTCGTACACGGCACCGGTATGGATCACACGGTCTGGGTCCTGCCAGCACGTTACTTCGCCCGGCACCGGTTCAATGTCCTGGCAACCGACTTGCCTGGCCACGGTCGATCTGAGGGTCCGCCGGCCAAAACTATTGAAGACATGTCGGATGCCGTGCTTGCCGCCATGGATGCAGCAAAAATCAGAACTGCCGCACTGGTCGGCCACAGCATGGGTTCGCTGGTGACGCTGGCGCTGGCCGCACGATATCCTGAAAGAGCCCGCTCGTTGGCGCTGATCGGTACAGCGGTACCTATGGCGGTCCACAAGTCACTGCTGAGCAGTGCTGCCAAGAACGACCATGGCGCCATCGATATGCTGACTTATTGGGGCTACAGCAAGGCCGCACAACTCGGTGGCAACGAAAACCCGGGCATGTGGATGGTCGGCGGCACACTGAGATTGCTCGAGCAATCCAAGGATCATGTGATTCACACAGGCCTTGAGGCCTGCAGTCGCTATGATAGCGGTATCAGCCACGCGGATGCCGTCCGCTGCCCGACGCTATTTATCCTCGGACGCCGCGATATCATGACGCCTGCCAGGACAGGTCAGGAACTGGCAAAGACTATTTCCGGATCCAAGGTCACGGTTCTCGAGGGTAGCGGCCATTCCCTTATGATGGAACGACCAAACGATGTGCTCGATGCATTGATCGATATCGTCTGATATCTATACCGATAGACACTGGTGGCAAGCCGGTGGCTGCCGGCGCGGACCACAAAAAAACCCGCTAATTTATCTGTTAAACCGTTCGGGTCATCACTACTGACCGATTTGCTTATCAAGATGGGCCAGTGCATCCGGCGGAACGTGCACCCTGGATTGAGACCCGGGTAACTTCCACATCAACTGCAGCGCCGAGGTCCCCTTTTTCTGGTAGTAGTTGATCCACAGTTCGTACCATCCCGTCTGGACCACATCGAAAGGAATCGGCGGTGACCAGCGATTGGCGTGAATCTCCGGGTCGTACCAGACCCGCTTACCTCCGATACGCACCTTGACGCCGTCATTGGATTCCACCCGGAACGTGTAGGTCCCGGTCTGGTTGAAGCGGATCAGACCCCTGATGTGCGCGGCCACCAACAGCGGCCGATCAGAAGTGAGTACGTTTCCATCGACAGTCCGATGTGCGATCTTGGCCAGCGGTCGGCCGATGACAGGAACATCCAGCGTTTCGATGTCATCGACGTGAACCTGGCGACCGTACGCGTAAGTAACCGCGAGCCCCGGATTCAGGCTTGCTTTCTCCGGCTGCGGATCCCAGGGCTGCGCCCCGGTGACCGGTTCCACAGCGGCTGCAGCGAGCCCGGTTAACGCCAACACAAGTCCCACCCACCAGACTCCCAAGGAGCGGGAAGCTGTTGCCTGGAAATGCGTATCAGCTGCGTTCCTCATCATAACTCCTCCCGGCCGTGGTGTTGGTGTTCGGTCACCCATCCCCTCCTATTTCAATCCAGTCATCCTGTTTCACAAATATCGCGCACAATTTGATCCGCCTTCAGATTGAATCGGTGATGGTTCATTTTACATGGACTGTATGGCCTGGATATCCCTTTGGCCGCTGATAGCGCCCTTCACTAGGAACAGAGCCAAGAGAAAGCCCCGCACACGCGGGGCTTTCGGTGAACAACAGCGGTTCTGTGCGACGTTACATCATGCCGCCCATACCACCCATACCGCCCATGCCACCATCCATACCACCTGGCATCATCGGCGGAGCCGCCTTGTCTTCCGGCGCTTCACTGACCATGGCTTCGGTCGTGATCATAAGACCTGAGATAGAGGCTGCATGCTGCAACGCCGCCCGGGCCACTTTGGTCGGATCCAGGATACCCATCTCGATCATGTCACCGTATTCGCCGGAACCCGCGTTATAGCCATAATTACCTTCATTCGAGGCAACATTGTTCAGTACCACGGAGCCTTCTTCACCGGCATTGGCAACGATCTGGCGCAGAGGTTCTTCCATGGCACGAGCAACAATGGCAATGCCCCGGTCCTGATCCGCATTGTCTCCCTTCACGGCATTCACAGCGTCTTGACAACGAACCAGTGCCACTCCACCACCGGCAACCACCCCTTCTTCTACGGCTGCTCGGGTTGAATGCAGGGCATCTTCGACACGGGCCTTTTTCTCTTTCATCTCGACTTCGGTCGCTGCACCGACTTTGATCACGGCGACGCCTCCGGCAAGCTTGGCAACACGTTCCTGCATCTTCTCCTTGTCATAGTCCGAGGTGGCTTCCTCGATCTGGACACGGATCTGGTTGACGCGGCCCTCGATATCATCCTTGCTGCCCGCACCATCGATTACAGTGGTGTTCTCCTTGCTGATCTGTACACGCTTTGCGTTACCCAGATCGTCGATGCTGGCACCTTCCAGACTCATCCCGACTTCCTCGGAAATCACCTGACCACCGGTCAGGATTGCAAGATCCTGCAGCATCGCTTTGCGACGATCACCGAATCCAGGTGCTTTGACAGCACACACTTTGACTATACCGCGAATGTTGTTGACCACCAGTGTTGCCAGCGCCTCACCGTCCACATCCTCGGCGATAACAAGCAGCGGCCGACCAGCCTTGGCAGTTGCTTCCAGAACCGGCAACATCTCCCGAATGTTGGAAATTTTCTTGTCATGGATCAGGATCAATGGGTTCTCCATATCGGCCTGCATGGCATCCTGATCATTGATGAAATAAGGAGAAAGATAACCTCGATCGAACTGCATCCCCTCGACCACCTCAAGTTCATTGTCAAGGCTCTTGCCTTCTTCAACGGTTATCACACCTTCCTTACCAACCTTTTCCATGGACTCGGCAATAATATCGCCAACCGATGTATCGGCATTAGCGGATACAGTGCCCACCTGGGCCACTTCCTTATGGTCAGAGCACGGTTTGGAGATACTTTGTAACTGATCGACCGCAGCGCGAACTGCTGAGTCGATACCCCGCTTGAGGTCCATCGGATTCATGCCGGCGGCAACGGCCTTGAGGCCTTCGTGCAGCATGGACTGGGCCAAAACTGTCGCTGTTGTGGTTCCGTCTCCCGCGACGTCAGAAGTCTTGGACGCGACTTCCTTGAGCATCTGGGCTCCCATGTTCTCAAATTTATCTTTGAGTTCTATTTCCTTGGCCACGGATACACCGTCTTTGGTCACCGTCGGCGCGCCAAAAGACTTGTCCAGGACCACGTTACGGCCCTTGGGGCCAAGAGTGACTTTGACGGCATCGGCTAGGATGTTCACGCCGCGCATCTTGGCCGCACGAGCTGATTCGCCAAATTTAACTTCTTTAGCTGCCATTACTTTGTTCCTTTAATCTGAAGTTTAGTGTTCAACCGGATGAGCGTTCAGGTCGCTCAACCTTCTATGACACCCATAATGTCGTCTTCACGCATGACCAGGACGTCATCACCCTCTACTTTGACCTCGGTGCCGGAATATTTGCCAAAAAGCACTTTATCGCCGACCTTGACGTCCAAGGGACGCTGGTCACCGTTTTCCTGCACCTTGCCGTTACCGACGGCCAGGACTTCTCCAGTCATGGGCTTTTCTGCAGCACTGTCAGGAATTACGATCCCGCCAGCGCTGGTCCGCTCTTCCTCGAGACGTCGCACGACAACACGATCATGCAGCGGTCGAATGTTCATTACCTAGTTCTCCTAAACGATTGATGGTTAGCAATTTAAAGTACCAAGTAGCAGAACGCTATTAGCACTCACTTAAAGTGAGTGCTAATGATATCGCCTTTTATTTGCCTGTCAAGGGATCCTCACGATCTTAGTCGTCTAGGCGCTGGTACTCGGCGTCGATGGTTTTCTCGGGGTGTGCCTGATCACGTGAGGCGACACTGGCCGGCATGATCCGACCCCATTTCAGCAGATTGTGGATCATGAGGGCTCGAACTGGGGGTGTCAGGCAGGCAAATCCCACAAGATCGGTAAAAAAACCCGGCGTCAACAGCAAAGCGCCAGCGACGAGCAGAAATAGGCCTTCCACCAGCTGCAAGGCCGGTAACTCGCCACGTGACGCAACGTCTCGAAACCGCTTAAGGGCTGACAGTCCTTGTATTCGAACCAGCCAAGCGCCGACAACCGCTGTCAGAACCACCAGGAATAGGGTCCATCCCACACCGATAAACCCACCGATCCCAACGAAAAGATAGATCTCGATCAACGGAACCACTAGAAAAATCAGGAAAATCGAAGGCAAATCGAGAACCAGATCAGTTTCAGCACGGGACCCTAAAGCGACCCCGAACCAGGAAAGTTTCGCCCCATATTAATTGATTTGATCAGCAGCAGTGTGAATCGACGGCTAAAATAACATCTACACTGGACCGAGCGGGAACGCCAGCATCACGTCCAGCAGCAGGAGAAGATTCCCTTAAGGCCGCGGCAATGCCCTATTACCCCCAGCCATGAAATACCTCGTCACCTGCGTGATGTCGCTGCTCCTGCACTCGGCAGGAGCACTGGCGCAACAGGACGAGTTGCTCACACCTGAGCAGGCATTCGCCTTCTCAGCCAACATCGTGACACCCGAAGCCATAGAAGCCGTCTGGACGATTGCCGATGGCTACTACATGTACCGGAACAAGTTTGGCTTTATGACCGGCCCAGAAGGACCCAGAGTCGGGGCTCCGGCCTATCCACCGGGAACGATTAAACAGGATATCCTGTTCGGCGAAGTCGAGACCTACGAGCGGACCGTCCGGATCATTCTACCGTTTCAGAGCCCGACCAACGACCCCGGCCAGATTTCCCTAACGGCCAAAGGCCAAGGCTGCAACGAAACCGTAGGTGTGTGTTATCCACCAGTGACACGGACTGTCACCTTGAATCTCGCCGCGACGACAATGACTGCGGGGAACACCGACTCCCGGGTCCTTACCCTGAACAACACCGGCGGATTAGACAAGGCAGGTAACAGCACGTCGGTCAGTGAACTACAGAAACTGCTTGGCATTGGTACCGAACCGCCTGAGTTCCTGGACCCGGAAGACGCCTTCCAGGTGGATATTCTGATTACAGGTGAAAGTTCCCTGGTGGCCCGATTTCAGATCGCGGAGGGTTATTACCTGTACCGTGACAAGCTGGAATTCCACCGGGTCGATGGAACGGCCCGAATCGGGCCTTATGGATTACCACCGGGAAGAATCAAGCAGGATGCGTACTTTGGCGAAGTCGCGGTCTACAACGAGGATTTCGATGTCCTCCTGCCACTTGAGCGGTCCAGCACGGCTGGCGGGGGCTTCTCGCTTAAAACCACTTACCAGGGTTGTGCGGAAAAAGGGATTTGTTATCCACCGATCAGCAAGTCCTACCGCCTGGCACTGCCCGCGCTGATCGAGGTGGCCAACGCAACAGACACCAATAGCCCGGAACAGTCAGGCAGGACTCTGATCGGCTACCTGGCCGCTGCCTTTGCTGCTGGTTTTCTGTTGACATTTACGCCGTGCGTTCTGCCGCTGATCCCGATTGTGTCCAGCCTTGTCGTCGGTCAGGGAAGCCAGGGGTCACGACTGCGTGGCGGTGCGATCTCCATGACCTACGTCCTTGGCACTGCAGTGACGTATGCTGCGATCGGAGCCGTCGCCGGTGCAACCGGGGAACAACTGCAGGCTTATTTCCAGAATATCTGGGCAATCGGATTGATCAGCCTCATTCTCGCGCTGATGGCACTCTCGATGTTCGGCCTCTACGAGATACAGATGCCGGCAACCGTTCAGTCTCGATTATCCGAACGCACAGCCGGTTTGAGCCGGGGCTCTTTCGGTATGATCTTTGTGCTCGGCGCGATTTCTGCTGTGGTAGTGGGTGCTTGTGTCTCACCGCTCCTGATTTCTGTTCTCAGTGTCGCTATCCTTAAAGGTGACGCTTACCTCGGTGCAGCGCTGATGTTTTCCATGGCGATTGGTATGGGGATCATCCTGGTGGCCATTGGCTTCGGTGCCGGCGCTGTCCTGCCGCGCACAGGCCCCTGGATGGAACGCGTTAAACATGTCTTCGGCGTGATGCTACTCGGTGTCGCCATCTATCTGCTGGGGGTAGTTCCTGAAGTCCCAGTGCTCTTTCTGTGGGCCACGCTATTGATCGTTATCGGCGTTTACCTCGGCGCAACGCAGCCAGTTCCAGACCAGGCCAGTGGCTGGCGGTACCTCTGGAAGGGATTGGGCACTATCTGTCTGGTTTGGGGCGTGATCGCCATGCTCGGCGGATTCAGCGGGCGTCGTGACATTTTCAGACCCATAGAACTGGATCTGTTCGGTGGGTCAGAACCTGTACCTGCGATAGCGACCGCCGAATCTACCGGTTACATTTTCCAGCGCGTTGCTACCAACGACGAGCTTGACACGCGGCTAGCCGTTGCCCGGGCGGGCGGGCGGCCTGTCATCCTGGACTTTTACGCAGACTGGTGCACCGATTGTATCCGTATGGAGAACACGACCTTCAGCGACCGGGCGGTGTTGGATCAACTTTCCCGCTTTGAACTGTTACAGGTTGACGTCACTGATCCCACGGACCCCGGCAGCAGGGCAATCAAACAGCGCTTCGGTGTTTTCGGACCGCCTGCACTGTTGTTTTTTGGTCCGGATGGAAAAGAACACTCAGAACGACGGCTGTATGGCTACCACAACCCCCCACAGTTTCTGGCCTTTCTGAGCACACTGTAATCCGCTGCCGGACACATATGCGCCGGTCAAGAATGCGTCTGGCCTACATCGCTTTGGTGATACTGGCAATACTTGGCGGCTATCTTGGGTCAGACTTTCTGCGTTCATCTGATTCACCCCGTCCAGAGACAGAGCAAAAACTGGTGTACTTCCAGCTACCTACCAGTCGGGGGGGGCAGTGGTCTTCGAGCCCGGTTCCGGCCAAAGTCGTGTTGGTTAATTTCTGGGCTACCTGGTGCCTACCCTGCCGTTCTGAAATCCCGCTGTTGATCGCCGCGCAGGCGTATCACAACCTGGGACTACAGGTTGTCGGGATCGCAATCGACGATGAAGAGCCGGTTCGACGTTTCGAGGACGAGGTCGGAATGAACTACATCTCGCTGGTGAGCCGGATCGGTGGTACAGAACTGATGCGCCGGTACGGTAATCCAGGCCATCTGCCCTTCACGCTGGTTTTCAGCCCTGAAGGCATACTTCTTCATCGAAAAACTGGTGAGATCAGCGCTTCTGACCTGGATCACTGGCTCCGTAGACATTTTCTGAAACAATAACATGCTGACAAGATCTCTCAGAGAAATTTCTTCTAAAATCGTCTAATTTGCTGATAAATTAATTGAAAATGGCGCTAACTCCCAAAACTGGACGAAGCAGACCGAGTTATGCAGAATACAATACCGGGGGGGATCACATCGAGGGGGATTTCGTGAATCACATATTGCTACTACACGGCCCAAACCTGAATCTACTGGGCAACCGCGAACCTGTGCACTATGGTCACCAGACCCTAGCGGCGATTGATCAACATCTGGCCGAACTCGCGGAAACGAAGGGCTATAGTGTCAACAGCTTGCAATCCAATGCCGAACACATCCTGATCGACAGGATACACAGCGCGAGTACAGATGGCACCGGGTTCATCATCATCAACCCAGCGGCACTCACCCATACCAGTATAGCAATCAGGGACGCTCTAACAGCGGTCGCCATACCGTTCATTGAGGTCCATCTATCGAATATCCACGCTCGAGAACCCTTTCGCCGACACTCCTACTTCTCCGACCGGGCAATGGGCGTCATCGCCGGCTTCGGAGGGCAGAGCTATGAACTGGCCCTTGAGGCCGCCATGGATTATCTGGCCGCCCGAAAACAGGATCAGTCAGAGAGTTGATGGATATCCGCAAGGTCAAGAAACTCATCGAGCTACTGGAGGAGTCCGGGCTCACGGAACTTGAAATCAGTGAAGGGGAAGAGTCGATTCGCCTCAGCCGGAGCGGAACGGCAACGGCCGTACAATCCCATCCTCTTGTGGATTTGCAAGCACCTGAATTACCGGTTGGTCTAACCCAAGATAACCAAGAACAGCAACCGGCCCTGGATACGGTAGCCGTGATCTCACCCATGGTTGGAACCTATTACGCTGCGGCCAATGTTGATTCGGAACCCTATGTCGCGCTTGGCAGCGAAGTCAACGTCGGAGATACCCTCTGTGTCATTGAAGCGATGAAGATATTCAACCAGGTCGAAACCGAGATATCGGGATTTGTCCGCAAGATTCTTAAGCGCAGTGGGGACCCGGTCGAATATGGAGAAACACTCTTCTTAATCGAATCAAACAACCCCTGACTGGCCACATATGATTGACAAACTGGTAATTGCCAATCGTGGCGAGATCGCGCTGCGTATTCTTCGTACCTGTCGAGAATTGGGCATTCGTACGGTTGCTCTACACTCCGATGCCGACCGTGACACGAAATATGTCCGCCTGGCCGATGAATCGGTCTGCATTGGCCCGCCTCAGGCAGCCGAAAGCTATCTCAACATTCCAGCTGTGATCGCAGCGGCCGAGGTTACCGATGCGGTCGCGATCCACCCAGGCTACGGTTTTCTAGCTGAAAATGCCGACTTTGCGGAACGCGTTGAACAGAGCGGCTTCATCTTTATCGGCCCGTCTGCCGAAACCATCCGCCTGATGGGTGACAAGGTTTCGGCAATCAGTCACATGCGCCAAGCCGGCGTGCCCTGTGTGCCAGGCTCAAATGGCGTGCTACCCAATGACAATCAGGCAGTCATCGAAACCGCCACCCGGATCGGTTATCCGGTCATTATCAAAGCTACCGCTGGTGGCGGCGGCAAAGGCATGCGTGCGGTCCACACCGAAGCGGCCCTGCTCAACGCCTGGCGTGTGACTCGTAACGAGTCACTGGCCGCTTTTGGTGACGACTCGGTCTACATGGAGCGCTACCTCGAGCAACCCCGGCATGTCGAGTTTCAGATTCTCGCCGACCAGCACGGCAATGTGATACATCTGGGTGACCGTGACTGCTCCATGCAGCGTGGCCACCAGAAGATCCTCGAAGAAGCCCCGGCACCTGGCATTGATCCCGATACGCGCTCACGGATGGGGGCATGTTGTATTGAGGCCTGCCGCTCGATGGGCTACCGCGGTGCCGGTACATTCGAATTCCTCTACGAGAACGGCGAGTTTTTCTTTATCGAGATGAATACCAGAATTCAGGTCGAACACCCGGTCACTGAACTCATCACGGGAATCGATATCGTGCGCGAACAAATACAGATCGCTGCCGGTGAGGTCCTGCAGCACACCCAGGAAGATATCCAGTTCATCGGTCACGCTATCGAATGCCGGATAAATGCTGAAGACCCCGACACTTTTCTGCCCTCCCCGGGAACCATCACCCAATACCACCAACCCGGCGGACCCGGCGTTCGAGTGGACTCCCACATTTTCAACAACTACACCGTACCCCCTTTTTACGACTCGATGATTGCCAAAGTGATCACACACGGTGAATCTAGAGAACGGGCTTTGACCCGAATGCACGGTGCGCTTCAGGAAATGGTGGTCGATGGTATCAAGACCAATATCCCACTGCACAGACGCTTGGTGACCGATTCAGCATTCCGTCGTCGGCCGGTGGATATTCACTACCTCGAGCGTATCCGCCGCACCTGAGCGGCGCCGGCAACTACCGCTGTACTGATCCTCAACCTGTGTCAGGCTGGCTGCAGATCAGTGTTGTTGTGGCACAACCCGCGGTCAAACGGGCGGTAGAGGTCATGGACGGGCTAGGAGCAATCGCAGTGTCCCGGGAAAGCACTGCCGTCAAGGAATTTTTTGACGAAGCCCGGTCTAAAGACCATGAATGGGACGAGGAGAAGATCACCGGTCTTTTTGCCGCCGATACCGATCTCAGCGTAGTCTGTGGCCACTTGAAAACCGTTCTAGGACACCAGACGACCCCTTGTGTTCAGGCCTTGCCGGACCGCGACTGGGAACTTGCAGGCCAGGAACAGTTTAAGCCGATCCACATCAGGGACAACCTCTGGGTCTGCCCAAGCTGGTGCCAGCCTGAATATCCGGATGCCATCAACCTGATGATAGACCCTGGACTCGCCTTTGGGAGCGGCACCCACCCCACCACCTGTCTGTGCCTGGAACACCTGACGAGACTGAATCTTAACGGATCAACCGTCTTGGACTGGGGTTGTGGCTCTGGCATACAGGCGCTGGCCGCGTTGCGGCTTGGGGCCAGCAAGGCAATCGGGGTGGACATTGACCCCATCGCGTTAGATACAAGCCGGAACAATGCCGAACGAAACGGTGTCGGCAGCCGGCTGCGGCTCATGTTTCCCGAACAGGTGCCCTCAGACCTGCTGTGCGACGTGCTGATCGCCAACATATTTGCGCATACACTTATTGACCTGGCCCCTACGCTGGAGCAACATCTGTCCAGACGCGGGACCCTGATGCTCTCCGGTCTCCTCAAAGGTCAGGCCGAACGCGTGCTTTCAGCATTTGGCTCCAGATATACTTTTAAAGCAGAACAACGTGATGAATGGGTGTTGCTCATCGCGGTTTCGGGAGTGTGAACAAATCGCCTCGATGAGAAATTCAGAGTCTGCCAGGCTTCTGACGCGATGTGTCGCTTGCGAGACGATCTCGCCGGTCACTATCGAGGCGTTGTCTACGCAGGCAGGTCTCATACACTGTAAGGACTGCGGTATTATGTTTAACGCCACCTGGAACCTCGTCGACGAGGCACCCAATCCAGTCTGCTCGGCCAGCCCCACCGCACCCACAGCCAATCCGGATTCTTTTGTTGAATCTGATACGCAGCGGGAAAGTCCCGGATTCGCAGAAGGGGAACACCTTTTCACCCTGGACGATGAACTTCTAGCGGACCTGGCACTGGGAGGTAACGAACATGAGGGGCTGGCTGAAATACGGCGAACGCTGGCACCGGAAACGGAAATAAAAAACCCTGTGGAGGATCGCAGATCCAAGGCGGTCGGTATACCGGCAACACGCCATCAAGTCTCAGAGATCGCTGGCCGGTTCTCCATGCAACCGGACCGAAACAGGCGCCATGAACCCAAGCTTGGCCACCCTGGCCCGGCACCAGAGCATCCGAGCAGCGACAAAGCTCAAATGACCGGCACCGGCAGTCGAGTCGTCACGCACCCGGTTGAACGGCGATCCAAAAAACTGTGGATCTGGCTGATCGGGTCCATGTTTCTGGCCGGAGTGCTGTTTGTCCAGGTTCGTTATCTACTGCTTGATGAACTGGCTGGCATTGCGTCGGCCCGGCCCTACCTCAGCGTATTTTGCTCAACACTGGGCTGCACCGTACCAGCCCCGTTTTCCGGCCCCGTATTTCGGGTCGAGGACACAAAAGTCGACCTGCATCCGGATATTCCGGGCGCCGTCATCGTGAAGATTGGACTGTTGAATCGCAGTACAAAAGACAAACCTCATCCAGGGATAGAGCTCACCTTGAGTGATCGGAATGGCCGAGTCGTCGGACGGCGTAATTACCTACCCACCGCGTTTCTTGAGAGCCAAATGGAGAACCTGGTCCCTGCAGGTGGCCGCACCGTCATCACCTTGAACCTGGCCCAGCCCGAAGACAATGCAGTCGGTTTCGAAGCACGAATCGTTGGTAAATGGTAATCGTACCAGGGAGTCAATGAAGCCCCAGATGCCTAATCTTCGGATCGGTTCCATCGTCCTTACCAGCAGGGTACTCGCCGCACCGATGGCGGGAGTCTCGGATCGGCCCTACCGACGTATTGCCAGGTCCTACGGTGCCGCACTGGCTGTGTCAGAGATGGTGAGTTCTAATTCTTCTCTCCGGCATACCCGGTTGAGTCAACGCCGAGTTGACCACCACGACGAGCCGGGCCCGATCAGTGTTCAGCTTCTAGGGGCCGACCCCGGCGAAATGGCAGATGCTGCGCGGTTCAACGTGGACCGTGGGGCAGACATCATAGATATCAACATGGGCTGTCCTGCAAAGAAAGTCTGCAACCGAATGGTCGGCTCGGCACTTTTGCTCGACGAAACACTGGTTGGACAGATTCTCGAAGCTGTGGTCAAGGCAGTAGATGTACCAGTGACGCTTAAGCTTCGCACCGGCTGGGACCCGCAACACAGAAATGGGACCCAGATCGCCCGGATTGCAGAAGCTGCTGGCATCCAGGCTCTGGCAGTCCACGGACGCACGCGTCAATGCAAATACCACGGCACAGTTGAATACGACACGATTCGGCAGATCAAATCCCAGGCGAGTATTCCGGTCATTGCCAATGGCGACATCGACACCCCAGCCAAAGCCCGGGCAGTAATGGACTACACCGGCGCAGATGCGGTGATGATCGGCCGAGCAGCCCAGGGCCAGCCGTGGTTGTTTCGGCGAATCACCTGTTTCCTGAAGACTGGAGACGATCCGGGTGATCCACCGTCAACCGACAAACGTGATACCCTAGTGCAGCATCTGGGAGAGTTGTATTCGCTGTATGGCGGCGCTCTAGGCGCGCGGGTCGCACGCAAGCACGTGACCTGGTACACCTCGGTAATGACCAACGGGCAGGCACTGCGCCGGAGTTTCAACCTCATTGAAAAACCTGATGATCAGATCGAGTTCATTACTCGGAATCTATCCGAACCCTGGGCAGTGACCCTTCCCAGCTGTGAATAAATCCGAACGCCAGCCGCTCAATTATTTCGTCAGACGCTCCGTTGAACAGTACTTCAAGGCACTCAATGGCGAGCAACCGGTAGCGGTCTACGAAATGGTCATCAACGAAGTCGAGCGACCGCTGCTCGAAGTCGTCATGCGAGAAGTCAAAGGAAACCAGTCACGAGCAGCCCGGATTCTCGGTATAAACCGTAATACGCTACGCAAGAAACTAAAGCATCACAGCCTGAGTGACTGAAATCAATTGTTGTGCCCACACCTGATAACTCCCCGGACTGGTTGTGATATCTGGACAGCGTAGATGACGAACAGTGTCTTTACGCCGATCAGAAGAGCGCTGATCAGCGTTTCCGATAAGCGCGGTGTTGCAGCATTTGCCAGTGAACTCCAGGAACTCAATGTTGAGATTCTGTCAACCGGTGGCACAGCCAGGCTGCTCCGAGAAAAAGGCGTCAAAGTCACCGAGATCGCCGATTACACCGGTTTTCCCGAGATGATGGATGGGCGGGTCAAGACGCTGCACCCGAAAGTACATGCCGGCATACTTGGTCGCCGTGGAACGGACGACGAGCAGATGATCCAGGCAGACATTCCACCTATCGACCTCGTCGCCGTCAACCTTTATCCCTTTGTACAGACTGTTTCCCAGTCGGGATGTACCCGGGATCAGGCCGTCGAAAACATTGATATTGGTGGCCCGACGCTGCTCCGCGCTGCGGCCAAAAACCACGATGCGGTCACGGTCCTGGTGAACAGCGAGGATTACGATGTCGTCATCAGGGAACTTCAAGCACATGACGGTGTTTCCTGGGAGACTCGAGCCCGCTTGGCAGCGGTGGCGTTCAGCCATACCGCAGACTATGACGGTGCCATTTCAAATTACCTCACCCGAGACGACGACAGCGGGTTTGCCGAGGTGCTCAATCTGCAGTTCCACAAATCAAGTAGCCTGCGCTATGGGGAAAATCCGCATCAGAAAGCAGCGTTTTATCAAGATCCTGCTCCTCTGCCAGGCACGCTGCCCGCAGCCGAACTGGTGCAGGGCAAAGCGTTGTCGTTCAATAACGTGGCTGATGCAGATGCTGCGCTGGAGTGTGTCAGCGCTTTTGAGGACACCGCTTGCGTGATCGTCAAGCACGCCAACCCCTGTGGCGTTGCGGTGGCTTCAACGACGTTCGATGCTTATGAGCAAGCTTATGGCACTGATCCCACTTCGGCATTTGGCGGCATCATAGCCTTCAACCGCACACTAGATCCCGCAACCGCCAGCGCTATTATTGAACGTCAGTTCGTCGAACTAATCATCACTCCCGACTGGACAGTCGAAACTGCCCGGATCGTGGGCACGAAACCGGGAATCCGGGTCATGTTGACCGGCCCACAGAACCGAATTGTGTTCACACAACATGATTTCAAGCGGGTGGGTGGTGGTCTGCTTGTCCAGGAACAGGACATGGGAAACATCGACGCGGCTGATCTCAAGGTGGTCACTGAGCGAAAGCCAACTGAAGATGAGAAACGAGATCTTCTCTTTGCCTGGACAGTAGCGAAATTTGTCAAGTCAAATGCTATCGTTTTTGCCGCCGATCAGCGTACGATCGGCATTGGAGCAGGTCAGATGAGCCGGGTCTATTCAGCCAGGATTGCGGGCCTCAAGGCGGCCGACGAAAACCTGAAAACGACGGGTTCTGTTATGGCTTCGGATGCTTTCTTTCCATTTCGCGACGGTATTGATGCTGCCGCTGCTGCCGGCATCCGCGCGGTGATCGAACCCGGGGGTTCGGTGCGCGACGACGAGGTGATCGATGCTGCAGATGAACATGGCATCGCCATGATGTTTACCGGCATGAGACACTTTCGCCATTGAGCGGCCAGTCGATGAAGGTTCTGGTCGTCGGAGGGGGTGGCCGAGAGCACGCCCTGGCATGGAAGCTGGCCTGTTCCAGCCGAGTTTCTTCGGTCTATGTCGCCCCCGGCAATGCTGGTACTGCACAAGAACCCGGAGTACAGAACATCGCCATCGACGCAGGTGATGTCGAAGAACTGTTCAAGTTTGCCCGACACGAGAAGGTCAATCTGACCGTTATAGGGCCCGAGGGGCCACTGGTCGATGGCATTGTCGATCTATTCTCAAACGCTGGCCTACCCTGTCTTGGGCCAAAACAAAGCGCTGCTCGCCTGGAGGGCTCGAAATCTTTTGCCAAGGCTTTTCTACAGCGCCATAACATACCGACTGCGGCCCACCGGGTCTTCATTGATGCCAACGACGCGCTTGACTGGCTTGAGAATGCCGAACTGCCCGTGGTGCTCAAAGCCGACGGGCTAGCCGCCGGTAAAGGTGTCATCATTGCTCAGAACCTTGATGAGGCACGCCAGGCGGTTAATCAGATTCTTATTGAAGGCCGCTTCGGTATGGCGGGAAAACAGCTCGTAATCGAAGACTTCCTGATAGGCGAAGAGGTGAGTTTCATCTGTCTGGTGGCCGGCACCAGTGTGGTACCCCTGGCGACTTCACAGGATCACAAGACACGTGATGCCGGCGATCGTGGACCAAACACCGGTGGTATGGGTGCTTACTCACCGGCACCTATCGTCGACCCCGATATGTACCAGCGCATCATACACCAGGTGATCGAGCCCACCGTCAATGGCCTGGCAGCAGAGGGAATTCCGTATTGCGGATTTCTCTACGCGGGGCTGATGATCGGAAGCGACCGAATACCGCGTGTACTCGAGTTCAACTGTCGCCTGGGTGACCCCGAGACCCAACCTATTCTGCTACGACTTAAATCCGACCTGGCTGTTCTTTGCCAAGCGGCGCTCGACGGCACCTTGAGCCAATGCCTCGTTCAGTGGGATTCCAGAGTGGCGCTGGGGGTGGTTATGGCAGCGGCCGGATATCCTGATCGTTACCCAAAAGGAGACATCATCACGGGTCTGACCGAAGCCGAATCGGAACAGATCAAGGTCTATCATGCCGGTACAGATGAGCGGCAAGGACACATCGTCACCAGTGGTGGTCGGGTTCTCTGTGTCACGGCTCTCGGTGAAGATATCGACCTCGCCCAACAGTCCGCTTATGCCGCTGTGAAAAAAATCAACTGGCCGGGAGCCTACTTTCGAGACGATATCGGCTATCGGGCGCTGAAACGCAAAAACCAGCACGAAACTTCAGGAGGACTACTGTGAGTGAGTCATTCGTATCAGTCATGATGGGTTCAGATTCAGACCTGGCCACAGTTCAGGCCACTCTAGATACACTGGACGCGCTAGAAGTACCATGGGAAGTCAAGATCACCTCGGCCCATCGTACGCCACATGACACGCACGATCACGTGCGTGATGCCGAGGCCCGTGGCTGCTCTGTGTTCATCGCTGCAGCAGGTCTAGCGGCACATCTAGCTGGAACCGTAGCTGGACTGACCTTAAAACCCGTTATTGGAATTCCGATGGAGGCGGGCCCTCTCAAAGGACATGACGCACTGCTGTCAACAGTACAAATGCCGGGCGGAATTCCAGTCGCCTGTGTCGCGATCGGCAAGGCCGGAGCGCGAAATGCGGCTTACCTGGCAGCCCAGATCATAGCCACGTCGGACCGGAATTTAACTGATCGGCTCACCACTGAGCGGGCCGTAAACGCCGAGTCAGTCAGGAACAAAGACCGCGACCTGCAGATCAAACTGGGTAACAAAGTCTGTTGATCTCTGAACAGATCAGACAAGCAACGACCGTGGTTGCAGCAGGCGGTATCGTGGCCTATCCGACCGAGCACTGTTATGGCCTTGGCTGCAACCCTTTGCACGAACAAGCCGTCCGGCGGATTCTTCACCTCAAGCGCAGGTCCTGGGATAAGGGTCTGATCGTGGTTGTCGATAATATCAGGCGCCTTGCCCGGCTCGTTGAGCTTTCTGACCGGTCGGTGCTCGTTCAGCCGCTGGCTTCATGGCCGGGGCCATACACCTGGCTACTGCCTGCTTTGTCCTCCACACCCCTCTGGCTCAGAGGCCGTCATGACACCCTAGCCGTCCGAATCCCCGGACACCGAATTGCACTAGAACTGTGCCGAAGAGCAGGGTCGGCAATCGTGTCGACCAGTGCCAATCGAAAAGATCAGTTGCCGCTGCGATCCGCTGCAAGGGTTCGGTCCGAATTTGGCGATGCGATTGACTGGATCATCGACGGCCCTGTAGGAGACCGGCTGACCCCCAGTGTCATCCGGGATGCGGCAACCGGCCGACTGATCCGTAACGCGAGCTGAAATCGACTGTCGGCCGGCTCCCGCATCATGACATCTGCCCCAGATACCGTCCGAGCGTACCTGCTCGGTCTGCAAGATCAAATCTGTGCGCGACTCAGCGTGGAAGACGGTAGTGGACAATTCCAAGAAGACAGCTGGTCGCATGACAAAGGGGGTGGCGGGCGAACCCGTATTCTGCGTGGCGGCGAGATATTTGAGCAGGCCGGGGTCAATTTCTCCCACGTAACAGGCGATGAGTTACCGCCTTCGGCATCAGCCCAGCGGCCGAAACTAGGCGGCAGCCCCTATGTGGCCATGGGAGTTTCGCTGGTCATTCATCCACTGAATCCGTACGTTCCAACGTCGCACATGAATGTGCGCTTCTTCGAATCATCCCCCGACAAAGGGGACAGCGTGTGGTGGTTCGGGGGTGGTTTTGATCTCACCCCATATTATGGTTTCACCGAAGATGCGGTCCACTGGCATCGTACCGCACACGATGCCTGTCAGCCTTTCGGCAAAGATATTTACCCCCGAATGAAACGCTGGTGCGACGAATATTTTTTTCTCCAGCACCGCCAGGAACAACGTGGTATCGGTGGGTTGTTTTTCGATGATCTCTCTGAGGGGGGTTTCGATAATGCTTTTGCACTGACGCGCAGTATTGGTGATCATTTTCTAGCTGCTTATCTGCCGATTGTCCAACGGCGGAGGGGACTGACCTGGAGCCAGCGTGAACGGGATTTTCAACTCTACCGGAGAGGTCGATACGTCGAATTCAATCTGGTCTACGATCGTGGCACACTCTTTGGTCTTCAAAGTGGTGGTCGCACAGAGTCGATCCTGATGTCACTTCCGCCTGCGGTGTCGTGGCGTTATAACTGGCGTCCAGAACCTGGGACGCCCGAAGACCAGCTCTACCGGGATTTTCTCCATCCCAGAAACTGGTTGGAAGAAAATACCTGAACCCGGTAACTCCGGTCGATCAGAAACACTTTGGCACGTCTGCTCTATACCTTGCTGCTCTGGATTGTGTTGCCTGTTCTGTTACTGCGCCTGTTGATTCGTGGATTCCGTAACCCGTCTTACTGGGCACGCTGGAACGAACGTTTCGGCAAGTGTCAGCTTTACCCCGCTGGATTTACCGCCTGGGTTCATGCGGTTTCAGTCGGTGAAGTAAACGCTGCAACACCCCTCATCAACCAGATCCTTCAATTAAAGCCCAATTGCAGAATACTCGTGACAACGATGACACCCACGGGGTCCGATCAGGTTGCTGCAACATTCAGCAACAGAGTGACTCATTGTTATGCACCCTACGACTATCCTTTTGCGGTCAGGGGGTTCCTTGAAAAAAACTCTCCTCGAAATTTGATCCTGATGGAGACCGAAATCTGGCCGAACATGATTCACTATTGCCATCAACTGGGCACCAACATCATCATGACCAATGTCAGATTGTCCGAGAAATCTCGTCGCGGATATGCCAAGGTATTGCCGGTAATCGGGCCGGCGCTTCGAAAAGTCGATTTATTTGCCGCGCAGTCCAAAGGTGATCAGGAACGACTGCTTGCTTTAGGTGTGGACTCTACCCGGATCAGCAGGACGGGCAGTATGAAGTTCGAAATCGGCTTACCCGCTAGCGTTCGCGAAGTCGCCGAGGCGGTGAGGCGAGATTGGGGGCGAGACCGCACCGTGGTAATTGCTGGCAGCACCCACGAAGGGGAGGAATCCTTACTGCTGGAGCTGCTGACCCAGATATCTGATGACTGTCCCGGGCTGCTACTGGTTCTGGCGCCGCGTCACCCGGAACGATTTGAATCTGTTGCGAAACTGGCCGTTCGAGAGGGTTTTGAATCTTTGAGGAGAAGTCACCACACTGGCCAGGTTTCGTCAACGGTCTCAGTCCAGATTGCTGACACTATGGGCGAGTTGCCAATGTTGTACGCGGCGGCAGACATTGCCATCGTAGGTGGCAGCCTGATACGTATCAAGGGCATCGGTGGACACAACATCCTTGAGCCCTGCGCGGTTGGCGTGCCGGTGATTTTCGGGCAATACATGCGGAATTTTTCTGAGATTAGCCGCCTGACAGTCGAACGACGAGCCGGATTTCAAGTCGACAGCCTGGATGAACTGAGAACAGCGCTGACTACACTGATCAATGATCCCAGTCTGCGTGCAACGATGGGGGACAATGGCATTACGATGGTCTCTGAAAACGCTGGCGCAACCAACCGAACTCTGGAATTACTTTTCCCTTTACTGGACGATCCGGCCAAACAATTCACTCAGGAACAAGAAGACTCACTAACAACATCCCCACTAGAGTAGCTTTAGTTGTTTTCGTTTGTGTGCAACATGAGGCCTTAGTTGTTTAGATAACTTGTTGCAAGAGACGCGTTCAAGGTTTGGGCACTTGACAATCTCCTTAACTTCAAGTTCTTGATTGCTTGACATTTCTTTTTGCACGACTATAGTTCGCGCTTTAGGAGTGAACGTTTTATTGAACTCCGTATTTGTCAATATGATTTCGTACCATCGGATATTTATTTTGACAATTAAAACTAGTAGTCAGGCAGTACCCGAGACGAGCGGTAACCTGCTGACAACCGGCAGGCAGTAACCAGTCCTACCTACCCTACATCAACCCTAGCAGAGGAACTCAATATGGCGGCAAAAAAGAAGGCCACGAAGAAACGAGCAGCATCGAAGAAAAAAGCGACTAAACGCGTAGCGAAAAAGAAAGCAACCAAGAAAAAGGCTACAAAAAAGAAAGCAACTCGGAAAAAAGCAACCAAGAAAAAGGCTGCAAAAAAGAAAGCAACTCGGAAAAAAGCAACCAAGAAAAAAGCAACCAAGAAAAAGGCTGCAAAAAAGAAAGCAACTCGGAAAAAAGCAACCAAGAAAAAGGCTGCAAAAAAGAAAGCAACCCGGAAAAAGGGAAGACGTTAGTACTTGGGACTGCCAGGTTTACTTCCCGGCACCCAAACTAACTCAGAAAATCGAGGCGACGGCTCCGGCCGTCGCCTTTTTTTTCAAAACGCAAAACACCGGCAGGCCCGCGGTGCGGATCCCAGATCAACCCACACCGAGACTTTACCACCACAAAACTGACGATTATCTAGTACTCCCTACCGATCACGCCATCAACGACATATGCCCATCTCGTCTCGCCTTTAGGTGGTCGATCAGGAAACGGCAGGTTGGTGGAGAATTCCTTTGTCTGGCCAGGCGGAATCTCGATGCTGATTCTTGTATAAACCTCAGCCAGCTCGCTGCAATCTGATTCAATACCCGCACTCTCCAAACTGCAGTCCAGCATCGTAACGCTCAACCCGACTTCAGCTATACCGGATTTGATCGAGCGGTTAATCAGCCGGCCGCTCATGTTGTAGCTGCCAGCATACCCCGGACTGAACAGTATATTTGAAAATTCCACATCACCAGCTAAGACAAGTAAAGCTGAGCGCTCGTGTTCGTCCGAATTGAACTTTACGACCACCAATACCGTTCCGATTAGACCTGCCAGGATGCCAAAAGCCAGTTTCGGATAGCGGCTCGCGGCTACAATAAGACCGATACCAATGATGCCAAGAGCCACCCAGTGCATGTTTCAACTCTCGCGTTATCTGACTCGATGCCCAAGAACAGAAAGTTCACGCATCCAGGTCATTGCACCAGACCTGGTAGCGTTTCATTATCCCATGATCTGACTCGGTCCATGTCACTCTGAATCATGCACTACCACTGCGGCGTGAATAGCAAAGAGACTCAACGTGTGGGCATACTGTTGGCCAACCTGGGGACACCCGATGCACCGGAGGCCAATGCCGTACGCCGATTCCTGAGCCAGTTTCTACACGATCGCCGGGTAGTGGAACTGCCCCGGCTACTCTGGTACCCCATCCTTCACGGCCTGATCCTCCGTGTTCGGCCAGGCCGCAGCGCGGCCGCCTACCGGCAGATCTGGCAGACGGACGGCTCGCCACTGCTGGCCATAGCCAGGCGCCAGAGTGAACTTCTTCAGCAGCATTTTGACCAGCGGCACGGTGACAAGGTACAGGTAGCACTTGGAATGCGTTATGGCAATCCCTCAATCACCTCTGCGATGCAGCGATTGATTGAGACTGGTGTACGTAAATTACTCGTGCTGCCACTCTATCCACAGTACTCGTGCTCGACCACCGCTTCGATTTACGACGCCGTGAGCGGTGTCCTGAAGTACTGGCGAAGTCTTCCAGACCTGCACATTATTCGTGATTACCACCTGGATGGCGGCTATCTTGATGCTCTGGCGAGGTCGGTGTCGGAACACTGGTCCCGGAAAGGACAACCTGAACGACTCTTGATCTCATTTCACGGCACCCCAGAGCGTTACCGACGGAACGGTGACCCCTATTCTGACCAGTGCCACGCGACTGCCGAAGAGTTGGTGGCGAGGCTTGGCCTGGCAGATGGGCAGTGGTATCTGACCTTTCAATCACGGTTCGGACGGGCGCCCTGGCTGCAACCCTACACCGACAAAACTCTAGAGGAACTGGCCAAAGCCGGTGTACGCAGTGTCGACGTCGTATGTCCTGGCTTTTCCGGCGACTGCCTGGAGACACTCGAGGAAATCGATCAGCAAAATCGCCGAATTTTTCTTGCCGCGGGTGGAGAGCGATTCGGCTATGTCCCCTGTCTCAATGATCGCCCTGACCATGTCACAGCACTGGCAGCCATACTTGAAAAAGAAACGGCCGCCTGGCTGTGAGTCTTCCGGATGACTGCTTTCTCTTTAACGACCGATACTGTTTACCTGTTCCTTCGAACCGGTGATTGGGCCAACTGAACTCAACTACCAGAGCGCAGTGACTGGATAACGCTGTCGGTCTTAGGCCGGACGTTATTCCAGAGAAAAAAAGATTCAGCTGCCTGCTCAACCAGCATGCCGAGACCATCAGCAGCATGGGAAACACCGCATGACCTTGCCCAGAGCATGAACGGCGTTGGGTGATTAGAGTACAACATGTCATACGCGATTGCGCCGTCCGAAAATATCGTATTCGGCAATTCTGGCACTTGGCCGGACAAACCAGCTGATGTTGCATTGACAACGACATCAAAACGTTGCCCTCCAACCTGCTCTATTGCCAGAGCCTGGACAGACCCGATCTGCTGAAAATCTACTGCTAGTCTCCGGGCTCGTTCCGCTGTTCGATTGGTAATGGACAGTGCTGCCAACCCTGTCTCCAGCAGAGGCTGAACAGCACCTCTGGCAGCACCGCCGGCACCGACTAGAAGCAACCGCCGGCCGGTGAGTTTGATCCCCATGTTGTCCTGGATATCAAAAACAAGCCCTGCACCATCGGTGTTATCACCAAAAACGGTGCCATCATCGGCAAATAAAATCGTATTAACTGCCCCGGCAATCCTGGCCCGGTCACTCAGTTCATCGCTGACTGCCCGAGCCTCTTCTTTGAACGGCAGAGTCACGTTCAACCCTTTAAACCCACCTGCCTGAAGGTTGCGTATACCCTGAATGAACCCACCACGATCGAGTTGAATTGCATCGTAGCCAATCTTTAGCCCACATTGCTCCGCAAATGCCTGATGAATCTGTGGGGACTTGCTGTGTGCAACCGGGTGTCCGACAACTGCGAACCGTTGCCGAGGAATTTCAAAATCAAATAGATCTTTCATCTGATGACTTCAGGCTTTGCAGAGTTTTATTGAATCCTCGTGACACGGGTTGCAATCCGCCGGCATAATTGTGCCATTGGTCGTTTGAGTGTATTCGATACTATTCTCAGCTCGTCACAGTGTAAATGGATCAAAGTCCAGGTAAGGTTATGAAACCGGAAAGCCAGCGCGTCCAGGTCGTCGATTCCCACACCGGCGGTGAACCCACTCGAATCGTAGTATCGGGTGGACCCGATCTGGGGAGTGGGGATATGGCCAACCGAAGACAGCTCTTCAACGACCAATTCAATGACTTCCGATCAGCAGTCATCAATGAACCCCGCGGCAGTGACGTCTGGGTGGGTGGCATTCTGTGCAAACCGATCCGGCCGGAGTCGGTTGCGGGTATTGTTTTCTTTAACAATGTCGGGGTGCTCAACATGTGTGGTCATGGCACGATTGGTCTGGCGGTGACCCTTGCCCATCTAGGGCGTATAGGGCCCGGTAGTCATCTGATAGAGACCCCGGTGGGTGAGGTCAGGGTGGCGCTCCATGAGGATCATCGGGTGACCGTCACGAACGTGCCAAGTTACCGTTTCCGTTCCGGTATTGAGCTCGACCTCGACGAAGACGGTACAGTTGCTGGTGACATTGCGTGGGGCGGTAACTGGTTCTTCCTCGTTGGCGATCACAACGAAGACGTGCGGTTTGAAAACATTGATCGACTGACCCGCATCGCCCAGAAGATTCGAGGCGCATTGGAGCGGCGCAGAATTACCGGTGAAGCCGGTCAGCAGATCGACCATGTGGAACTTTTTGGACCTGCCAGTCATGGTGCTGACAGCAGAAATTTTGTTCTGTGCCCGGGCGGCGCCTACGATCGCTCACCCTGCGGTACCGGCACAAGCGCCAAGCTAGCCTGCCTGATGGCAGAAGGCAAAATCAAGGCCGGTGAAACCTGGCACCAGGAAAGCATTGTGGGCAGCGTTTTCGAGGCTCAAGGTCAGTGGCAGGGTGACATGGTGATTCCGAAGATCACGGGCAGTGCCTATGTCAACGCGGAATCTACCCTTATTCTTGACCCGTCAGACCCCTTTTGTATGGGCATTGGGTAATGGAACAATCGGGACCCCATGTCCTAGTTGTTGGTGCCGGGGTAATAGGCACGGCTTGCGCTCATTATCTTGCTGAGAGCGGTCGACGGGTTACGCTGGTCGACCGCAGCACAGTCGGTGGTGAAGCATCCCATGGTAACTGTGGATGTATCTGCCCCAGCCACCTCCTGCCCCTAGCCGAACCCGGAATCATTGGTCAGGCTCTGACCAGCCTGGTTAGCCACAGCACCCCTTTTTTCGTTGCACCGCGATTCGATCCGAGTCTGTGGCACTGGCTGCTTCGATTTGCAGGCAATTGTCGCGAAAAACAGATGATCCAGACCGGCCACTTCGCGCTTGCACTGCTGCAACAATCTCGACGGCTGTACGACGAATTGATCACAAAATACCAGCTGAAGTGCGACTGGGAAACCAACGGTGCACTGTACGTGTGCAAGCAACCACAGGCATTCAAGGCACTCAGTGCAAAGAGCGAGTTGCTGCAAACCGAGTTTGGCATCCAGGCGCGAAGGCTCGTCGATCAGCAATTGACCGACATGGAGCCAGCGCTGCGTGAAGGGCTCGCAGGAGCGTGGTACTTTCCTGATGACGCCCACCTAAGACCGGACCATCTGCTTCGAAGCTGGAGAGAATCTCTGGTTCAACGCGGTGTAACGGTACAAGAACAGACCGAGGTCCGCGCTCTTTCCCTGCGTAAGGAGTGTGCCCGGGCGGTCATCACGGACCGCGGTGATATCCGTGCCGAGCAGTTCGTCTTCGCGACAGGGGCCATGACGCCGCTCTTGGCTCGCGATCTGGGCTGGCAAGCCCCCATACAGCCCGCCAAAGGTTACTCGCTGACCATGCCAAGACCGGAACCGTGCCCACGACTTGCTTTGCACTTTGTCGATTACGGAGTCGTTGCCACACCCTGGCTAAGCGGCTATCGCCTGGGATCGATTCTTGAGTTCTCCGGTTACAACCGGCGCGTTGATCCACGCCGTGTGGCTCTGCTCAGAGATGGTGCAAACCAGTACCTCGCTGAGCCCTGCACTGAGACTGTTGAAGAAACCTGGGTCGGTTGGCGATCCATGACCCCAGACGGCTTACCCCGCATTGGTCCCTGCCCAGTGGCATCAAATGTCTATGTCGCTGCTGGCCACAACATGCTGGGGATGTCCATGGCACCAGCCACCGGCCAGATGATCGCCCAAATACTCAATGACCATACCCCGACAATTGACCCCGAGCCGTATCGCTTGGCCGCTTAAGGCGGCATTGCTTGTTTCAGGTCATCTGGCAGTGGCTGGATTCATTGCCTGGGCTCCGACGATCGGATGATAGATCGGGCTGAAATCTGTCGCACTGCAGCGGCCACTTTGCCTGAGTCACTACGGCCTCTGACTGAGCACCACTTGTTCCAGCTCGCAGAACGAAACCCAGCCGCATTTGCCCCGACCGCCAACAAGGGCCGGGATCAGAAGCCGCTTAAGATTCTGGCCCAGGTTATTGCCAGCAGCGACTTTATTACCAGAGCTCTGGCAGCTTTGCCGGAACTCCTGGTTGAAATACAAGCAGCCGGTGGCGTACCACAAGCCCGAGAAACGGGCGAGATTAGCCTCACTGTAGATCGAGTTAGCCGTCCTGGGCCAGATCGGGAGACACTGGCACGGGAGCTGCGCACCATCCGTCAGAAAGAAGTGGCTCGCGTCGGCTGGCGAGATCTAATAGGCGCCGCACCTCTGGAAGAAGTTGTAGAGACGTTGTCAGAACTCGCGGATTCTACGATCGGCGCGGCGCTTCAGTATGCGCATCGCGAGGTAGCTGCACACCACGGCGAACCGGTCGGCGGTGACAGCGGCGTGCCGATTCGACTGACAGTCCTGGGGCTTGGCAAGCTGGGTGGCCGGGAACTCAACCTATCATCGGATGTTGATCTTGTGTTCGTTTACCCCGAACCCGGTGAGACCAACGGCCAGCGCAGGATCAGCAACCAGGCGTTTTTTACCCGTGTCGGCCAGATGCTCATTGGTCTGCTCGAGGAACCCATGCCTGAGGGCATCGTTTTCCGCACGGATATGCGGCTCAGGCCCAACGGCAGCAGTGGGCCACTGACACTGTCCTTCGACGCCATGGATCACTATTACCTTACCCATGGCCGTGAATGGGAACGCTACGCTCTGATCAAGGCGAGACCAGTGGCCGGTGATCTTGAAGGTGGTAAAAGACTGCTGGATCAATTGCGACCGTTTGTATACCGAAAGTATCTAGATTTCGGTGCCATCGAAGCCATTCGATCGATGAAAGAACTGATCGAACGCCAGCTCAGGCGAAAAAATATCGGGGATAACATCAAACTGGGGCGTGGGGGTATCCGCGAAATCGAATTTATCGTACAAAGCCATCAACTGATCTATGGCGGGCGTAACCGCAGCTTGCAGACACCGAGCTTCTGGTGTGCGCTGGGCGAACTTGAGTCACTCGGTATTCTCGACAGCGCTCGCTGCAAGGTGCTGCATGACACCTATGATTATCTAAGACGGTTGGAACACCGCCTTCAGGTCTTGGATGACCAGCAGACCCACACGATGCCGGACGACCCACTCGCCCTGGAGCGAATCGCATTGGCACTGGGCCTTGAATCCAAAGATATGCTTTCAGAGCAGCTGCACAGGGTCATGGACAAGGTACACGGCCAGTTTCTCGATGTCTTTCGCCAGGAGGGTGCCAGTGTCGGTACCGGCCCGGATGTTTCCCTGGTCGATCTGTGGCAGAACACACTGCCCGTTGACGACGCCTCTGAAAAACTCACAGAGTTGGGATTTCTGGAAGTAGAACGGATTCTCAAACTGCTTGACGATGTTCGCGAGAGCCGATTCTACTGTGCTTTTTCACGTGAAGGCCAGGAACGAATGGACCGCCTCATGCCGCTTGCGCTACGGGCTTGTGGCGCTTCTGCCAATCCTGACATCTCGCTGGCCCGCTTTATCTCGGTCGTCGAAGCCATTGGTCGTCGATCGGCCTATCTTTCGCTGCTGGCCGAGAACTCCCTGGCTTTACAACAGCTGATTCGCCTCATTACCGCATCGAGTTGGATCGGCAACTGGATCGGTCAACACCCTGTAATTCTCGATGAGCTTCTCGATCCCATCACCGGATTCCAGACCCAGGAACGCGCTGAGATTACGGCCGAGCTGGGGGGAAAACTGGCTGAGATTGACCGAACCGACCTCGAAGCAGTCATGGATCTGCTGCGGGAATACCGCTGGGGCTACAGCCTCCGGGTTGGCGCTGCCGACATCGCTGGCTTGCTCGATGTTAATACCATATCAGGGGCGTTGAGCGCTCTGGCCGAGGCGGTTCTGGAGCACGGACTCGCCTTAGCACGCAACAGTTTGACCCTTGTGCCGCCCAAAGACAGTCGTTGGAGGTTTGGGGTGGTCGCATACGGAAAACTTGGCAGTCAAGAACTTGGATACAACTCTGATCTGGACATCATTTTTGTTTACGATGAACCACCTGATACAAATGCAACGCTGGCAGCGGAATGGCGCCACTATTATGCTCGCCTGGTACAGCGTCTCGTTCACATACTGACAACGCGGACCCGGGTTGGAAATCTCTATGAGATCGACCTGCGGCTGCGCCCCAGCGGCCGTTCAGGCACCGTGGTGACAGCGCTTCATGCTTTTGAGCACTATCTGCACAGAACCGCGAGAACCTGGGAGCATCAGGCTCTTGTGCGGGCACGTATGATCAGCGGCAATGATCACCTAATCCAACGCTTTGAGGACATCAGGGCACGGACACTACAGCAACCACGAGATCCCGAGGAACTTGCTCGAGCCGTGATAGACATGCGCAGACGGACGATCAGCACCAACTGTCGCAGCACGGCAGAACTCTTTGATCTTAAACTGGACAAGGGCGGACTGGTGGACATCGAATTCCTGATCCAGTTCTGGGTTCTACGCTGGGCCGAATCCCATCCCGTGCTCATTGAACCCCGCGACAATCGCTCGATTGCCAAGCTGCTGATTGAACTGGGCTGTCTGAATCACGACACTGGTAAACGATTGCTCCAGATCCTGGATCATTACCTGGCGACTGAGAACCGCTTGAAACTACAGGAAAAAGCGCCACTGATCTCACAGGCCGATCTCCTCGGGGAGCGAAACTGGATCAAGGCGCTCTGGCAGACACATTTACAGCCCTATCAGGGCCGAACCAATCCGACCACAGAGCACAGCGGATGACCCACCGAGACACCAACGGGCATACGCTACAATCGCCTCCATTTGCGAAAGCCAGGCAAATGCTCGCACTTGAATGAACAGACGGCATCAGATTGCAATCGTGATTGGCTCTTTTCACCGTTCCGAAGGCGAAACTATGCTGTCGGAGGCACTCAGCACGGCCGAAGAAAATGATCTGGAGGCGATCGAACAGGTCTGGGTCCCGGGCACAATGGAAAAACCCCTGGCCGTCAAGCGACTACTACTACGTCAGGAGGTCGACGGAGTGGCGGTTCTGGGGGTAATCGAGCGAGGCGAGACAGCACATGGCCGGGTCATGGCACAGGCGGTGATTAAAGCGATCGTGGATCTACAGCTGGAGACGATGAAACCGGTGGGGGTCGGGATACTGGGCCCGGAGATCTTGCCAGATCAGATACAGTCTCGACTACGACCTTACGCTCGACATGCCGTTTTGGCAGTACGGTCCATGCTGTGCGTGTGATTACTTTTTGCTGCTGAGCGCCCGGACATTGGTTGACAGCACAACAATTCTGAACTAATTAGACCGCCTCTCTGGGGAAAACTACGAATCTGAGGAATCTCGATGTCTTTTGAAGACCGCGACGGCGTCATTTGGATCGATGGGGAACTGATTGCCTGGCGCGATGCCAAGGTTCATGTCCTGACCCACTCACTGCACTACGGCCTCGGTGTGTTCGAAGGCGTACGCGCCTATCAGACTGAACAGGGTACAGCCATCTTCCGACTTCAGGATCACACCGAACGTTTCTATCGCTCCGGACATATCCTCGGGATGAAAATCCCTTATGATGAAAAGATACTCAACGAAGCACAGAAGACCGTGATCAGGGAGAATGGCCTAAACAGTGCTTATATTCGACCGCTCGCCTATTACGGTTCTGAGGGAATGGGGATACGCGCCGACATGCTCAAGACCCACGTGGCCATTGCCACCTGGGATTGGGGGGCTTACCTGGGAGACGACGGACTGAAAAACGGGATTAAGGTGCGGACATCATCTCTCACCCGGCATCACGTCAACATCACAATGTGCCGTGCAAAGGCCTGTGGCAACTACATTAATTCAATTCTGGCCCTGCAGGAAGCGGTTTCAGCCGGCGCAGACGAGGCGCTGATGCTGGATAACGAAGGCTACGTCATGGAAGGCACCGGCGAAAACATCTTCATTGTGCGCCGCGGCAAGATCTACACGCCGGACCTGACCTCTGCATTGGAAGGGATTACGCGGGATACTGTGATCACACTGATCAAAGATCTGGGTCTGGAGCTCGAGGAGAAAAGAATCACCCGGGACGAGGTATACATCGCCGATGAAGCTTTCTTTACCGGCACCGCCGCTGAAGTGACACCCATCCGGGAACTTGATGGTCGTGCCATTGGCAGCGGCACGCGAGGGCCGATCACTGAGAAGATCCAGTCGCTGTTTTTCGACTGTGTATTAGGTCGTAATCAAGACCATGGCGACTGGTTAACGCCACTCTAAACGAGGCTACTGCTGTGCCAATTCCACACAAACCTGAACCCGACGGCACATCAGGCAGTACCGCTGGCCAGACATCCCCAGCCCAGACCCGCGAGATTGAACCTGCTGACCTGCCTGTTTATTGCCCGCGGGACGACATGACGCTGTGGAATCATCATCCGCGTGTTTATCTAACCCTAGAAGATAGCGCTACTGCCTTGTGCCCCTATTGCGGCACGCTCTACGTTCTTAAAGAGCCTACACCCTGACCGGACCAGATACTCCGGTGCGGCCCGTTTAAATCTGCACCGCCATGACCTTGAACCTGTGCAGAATTCTGGTGGTCGGCCCCGCCTGGATCGGGGACATGGTAATGGCCCAGAGCCTATTCAAGTTGCTCCGGCAAACCAGGCCCGGTTGCTCCGTTTCGGTAATTGCACCGGCCGTGACCGCGCCTTTGCTGGACCGTATGGACGAAGTGTCAGAATCGTTCCCTGCCGATTTCAGACACAATAGATTGCAATTGATCGACCGAATCAGACTCGGGCGCGAACTTCGGGATCGAAAATACGACCAAGCCATCGTTTTGCCAGGATCTCTGAAATCTGCCATCGTTGCGTGGATAGCCGGAATTCCGGTTCGCACTGGCTATCAACAGGAACTCCGCTACGGCCTGCTCAACGACTTACGGAATCGTCAATGGCAGGAACTGCCGTTACAGGTCCAGCGTTTCGTACAACTCGCTCAGTCGTCCGAAAGCCCACCGGTTCAGACCTGGCCAGAACCTCGCTTGAAGGCTTACCCTGAAAACGCGGGAAGCATTCTGGCCGAACTGGGTTTCCCCTCTTCTCTAGAGCCCGTCCTCGCCCTGTGCCCGGGCGCCGAATTCGGGCCCGCCAAGCGCTGGCCACCCAGACACTTCGCCGAGATCGCACGGAACCGACTGGCCAGCGATTGGCAAGTGTGGTTGATCGGCTCGTTTAAAGACAGTGCCTGCGCCAAGGCCATCAACACGATGGTTGGTGGTCACTGCCTCGACTTCACAGGGCGAACCAGTATTACACAAGCGATTGATCTACTCAGTGCCGCAACGCAGGTGGTCAGTAATGACTCGGGATTGATGCACATAGCGGCAGCAGTGAACACACCACTGGTGGCGGTCTATGGCTCGTCCAGCCCGAAGTTCACACCACCGCTGAGCGGCAGAGCCAGGACTGTTTCGCTGGAACTGCCCTGTTTGTGTTTCAAACGGGCCTGCCCACTAGGCCACATGGAATGTCTTGAAGACTTGTCACCAAAACAGGTGCTCGACGCCTTGGATAAGTTTTGAACCTGCGACAAAGCCGGGTCCTGGCCTAGCGCCAGATATAATTCCCTCACCTACAGACCAGAGAAATACTCTCGTGTCGACCCATCCACTGAACGTTCTTGTGACCGGCGGTGCCGGCTATATCGGATCACACACGGTGCGGCAACTGCTCGAGGCAGGACACCAGGTGAGCGTTGTTGACAACTTGTACAGTGGACATCGCTGGGCGGTTGGGAAAGACGCTTTCTTTCAACAACATGACGTTGGTGACCAAGCTACCATGACGGCTTTGCTCAAAAAGCAGGCGATAAACGCGGTGATCCACTTCGCAGGCCACATCGTGGTCCCTGAATCAGTATCTGATCCGTCGAAATATTACCGAAACAACGTGATTGCGTCTTTGAATCTTCTCAATGCCTGCCTGACAGCCGAAGTCGGCATGTTTATTTTCTCCTCGAGTGCTGCAGTCTACGGCAGTCCCAAGCAGTTACCGGTTGCCGAGAATCATCCCAAGGTCCCCATCAATCCCTACGGTCGTACCAAACTGATCACCGAATGGACGCTACGCGATATTGCTGCCAGTACCAAGGATAAAACTGATCCAATGAGATACATCGCACTGCGCTACTTCAACGTGGCCGGTGCCAGCATCGACGGCACACTGGGGCAGGCCACACCAGAGGCGACCCATCTCATCAAGGTCGCCTGTGAAACGGCTTGTGGAAAGCGGCCTTCCATCTCGATTTTCGGCACCGACTATGACACGCTCGATGGCACCTGTATCCGGGACTACATCCACGTGGAAGACCTTGCGAAGGCTCATCTGTGCGCCCTGGAGCACCTGGCAGGCGGCGGGCGTTCGCAGATTCTCAATTGCGGCTATGGCCGAGGGTTCAGCGTGCGTGAGGTTCTAGAGACCGTAGGCAACGTCAGCGGCCAGAACATCCAGATTATCGAGTCTGACCGCCGGGCCGGCGACCCCGCTGAACTGGTAGCCGATAATCGCCTGATCGGCAAGACGCTGGGCTGGGTTCCACAGTATGACAGTCTGGAGTTGATCTGCCGCACTGCCTACCAATGGGAATGTAAAACGCCCCGAAACTGAGAATTTTCCGGCGGAATCCGTGCGGGTTTTAGTGACGGTCCCCGGTCGCCACTGGCGAGGCAAACATCTGATACAACAGAACCCTAAGGCGATGAAAGGTTCGAATAGACAGATTCGCCAATCAGAAAACGCACCTAAAGACGGTTAAACTAATGTTTTAGGTCTCTCAAATGAGGGGTCTACCCCTGCAATGAAAATCGCGTTCTGCTTATTCGAGTACTCATCCTACAGCGGGTTGTCACTCGATTTTCGTCGTATTCTGCAGGAGTGCTTGAAACGAGGGCACGATGCCCACGTTTTCGTGTCAGAGTGGCAGGGAGAACGCCCCAAGGACGTTACGTTCACACTTTTGGAACCCCACGCAATATCGCTGAAGTTCTCAAATCATGCAAAAAACGAGCAGTTCCATAACAAATTACAAGTAGAACTCAAAAAAGGAGGTTTCGACGTTGTCGTCGGCTTCAACAAGATGCCGGGCCTCGACGTCTACTACGGGGCAGATAGCTGTTATGTCGGTCGCACTGTGCCCCAGTACCCAGCCGTATACAAATTAAGCCGGCGCTACAAACGTCGATATTCATTTGAAGAAGCCGTATTCGGTTTGAAAAGCAAAACGCTCATTCTTTCACTGTCGGAGCGTCAGAAAAGCGAGTACCAGGAGCATTATTTCACTCCGAATGCCCGATTTCACTTATTGCCACCAACGCTAGACGCCAGTTTCTCACCTATATCAGATCGTGCCGGAGAAAGAGAAAACCTCCGGTTAGAACTCGACCTTCCTATGCAAGATCTGTTGCTGATGTTCATTGGGTCCGGTTTCGCGACCAAAGGACTTGACCGGGCCATTCTTGCGCTCGCCAGCCTACCAGTAGACCTTCAAAAAAGGACCAGCTTGATTGTTGTTGGCGATGATGATGAAAAACAATATCGGAACCAGGCCGAAAAGCTCTCGGTTTCCAAGCAAGTCTGCTTCCTGGGTGGCCGATCACGAGAGGACATCCCCAAACTGCTGGCCGCAGGTGATCTGATGCTTCACCCGGCCTACGGCGAGAATACCGGCACCGTTCTGCTCGAAGCCATCGCTGCCGGACTACCCGTATTGGCAACTGATGCGTGCGGCTATGCCAGTCACATCAAAGCGGCCGCGGCGGG
>PVBE010680485.1_pt1 | contig 45869 bp, 48 predicted proteins | sample 1631181 | NCBI WGS metagenome assembly PVBE01 (sample SAMN08397723, study PRJNA350692) | Marine metagenome, whole genome shotgun sequencing project. | isolation source: water | place: Pacific Ocean | collected 2012-04
CGGCTTCGTCGGCGGCTCCAGCCCCTTCGGCTCCGTCGGCGGCTCCAGCCCCTTCGGCTCCGACCGTTCCTCCGACAACAACCCCTTCTGCAGAACAACCGAAAGGAGAATAGCGTGGTGACCATTGATGTAAAGATGATAAAGCAGCTTCGAGAAGAGACGGGGGCTGGAATGATGGAATGTAAGACGGCTCTTACCGAATCCGCAGGAAATGTTCCTGCCGCACGGGAATGGCTTGTGAAAAAAGGTCTTGGACGTGCCGAGAAACTATCCGGAAAAGCAACGAATGAAGGCCGAATCGGGCACTACGTTCACAACACCGGGAAGGTGGGTGCCATAATTGAACTGACCTGTGAGACCGACTTCGTTGCAAAGAACGAAGAATTCCAGGATCTGATGAAAGAATGCGCCCTTGGTGTCTGTGCTTTCGATCCTGTAGCCGTTTCGAAGGATGATCTCCCTGCAGAACTCATTGAAGGGGAAAGGGCGAAGTACGAAAAAGAGATCGAAGGGAAGCCCCCTGAGATTATGGCCAAGATCATAGAAGGAAAGCTGGAAAAGAATATCTTCTCTCAGAAGTGCCTCCTGCATATGCCCTTTCCGAAAGAAGACAAATTCAAGGGTACGTATGGACAGTTCCTTGCTTCCAAGGTGGCGATCCTCAAAGAAAACATTACCCTTCGCCGATTCCATCGGTTGGAGGTTGGGAGCTAAATCCAGTTCATGGCCGATCCCAGGTATAAACGCGTTCTTCTCAAGATTAGTGGCGAGGCCTTCTGCAAGGAAGGTGCTCGTGGGGTCGATATTTCCGAGGCTCGATCCATTGCCGGGCAAGTCTGCGAGGCTTCTCAGCAGGGGAGCCAAATTGCGATTGTCGTAGGCGGCGGTAATATCGTTCGCGGAGGGGAACTCTCCCAGTATGGGATTAATGAAGCCCAGGGAGACTACATGGGGATGCTCGCTACGGTCATCAATGCCCTTGCCCTTCAGGACGTGCTCGAACAGATGGGGAAGGCGACCCGCGTGATGACGGCCATTCCGGTCCAGGCGGTTGCAGAAACCTTTCTGCGTCGACGAGCCCTTCGTCACCTCGAAAAGGGACGCGTTGTGATCCTTGCCGCCGGGACGGGGAATCCTCATTTTACCACAGATACAGCGGCCGCTCTTCGGGCGACGGAACTGGGGGCGGAGGTTCTTCTAAAGGCTTCCAAAGTGGATGGAGTCTATGACGCGGTTCCCAAGAAGAATCCAGGGGCGACGAAGATCGAACATCTTCGGTACCTTGATGTGTTGAATCAAGGTCTCGGAGTCATGGACATGACGGCCGTCACTCTTTGCATGGAAAAGAATCTTCCAATAATCGTTTTCGACCTTTGGAAGAATGGTAGTATTACGCGTGCGGTACGGGGTGAGCGTATTGGGACGCTTATCGATGGATCTTCAGCAAATAAATAGGGGAGCGAATCATGCCATACGATGACATTGTGCTGGAAGTGGAAGATAAAATGGAAAAGGCCTTGAATGTCCTTACGGGAGAGTTCAAGGGTGTTCGTACGGGGCGGGCCTCCCTCGGTATGGTGGATCCAATTCGGGTCGATTATTTTGGAGCCCCTACCCCTTTGAAATCACTCGCATCGATCACCGTGCCCGAACCTCGGATGATCATGATCAAGCCCTTTGATCCGGCAAGCACGGATGCGATCGAAAAGGCGATCCTCAAAAGTGAGGTCGGGTTAACCCCTCAATCAGATGGAAAAATTCTTCGCCTTCCTGTTCCTCCTCTTTCGGAAGAGCGCCGCAAACAGATCGCGAAGATGGTGAAGGATCTGGGAGAAAAGGCGAAAGTTTCCCTCCGAAATATCCGTCGGGATGCAAATTCCATAACGGACAAAGAGGAGAAAGAGAAGGTCATCTCCGAAGATGAACAGAAGAGTACCCGGGATGAAGTCGACCGCTTAATCAAAAGCTTCGAAAAACGAGCGGGAGATCTCGTCGAGAAGAAAACGGTCGAAGTTCTCGAAGTCTGATCCGATTCTGGAAATCGGATTATCAGGTTGCTCGATTCTGTCCCGCTGTTCGCATCGCTTCCTGAATCTTTTCCTGCAGTGCTTCCCGACTGTACGCCCCCTCATACCGAATGACCTCTTGACCCTCTTGAAATAGGATGAGCGTAGGGGTCGCCTGGACCGCCATGTATTCGGTCAAGGAAGGGCTCTCCACCACATCCACCTGGTAGAAGCTGATTTTCCCCTCAAATTGGCTGGCAAGCGCTTCGAGTTCAGGACGGAAGTGGTCGCACGGAATGCTGAAATGATCCAGAAAAGCCACCCCATTATACCCCTCGCCTTCCAGAACCTGTTCTGAAAAGCCGTAATCATTTAACCATCGCACCATGGTTTTCTCCCTTCGATATAGGTGGCATAAGACATATCGGCACCTTCGGCAAAAACTTCGAGGGAAAGTCGCTTGTCGGGAAAACTATCCTCTGGCAGACTGTCCCCCATGTCGACACCGGTACGCCGTCGTGAAATCTGGTCCTGGGCTTTATATGATTTTGCGAACTCGGCATTTGCCACAACGATTCTCGCCGTCATCTTTGCCAAATATTTCACCGGTAGGATTGTGCCGGAGGAGGGCGCAGAATTTTTTGGGCAGATGCTCAAGGGTCCGGTTCTTTGGAATATCATTATTTCGGCTTCGATGTTCTGGGTCTGCCTTACGGCCCCTGCTGTAGGGGCGATTACGGATCATATTGCCGGCAAAAAGCGGTTCCTTTCGATTTATTGGCTTGTCGGTTGTCTTGCCACCGCGGGGCTTTCCCGCATGGAGCCCGGGATGGTTCTCCCTGCCATGATTATTTTTATCGTGGCGAATATCAGCTTTTCGAGTGCAAATCCTCTCTACAACGCTTTTCTCACAGAACTCGCCCCTCCTGAAAAACGATCTCGAATCTCTTCGTTTGGGTGGGGGATTGGATATGTCGGAGGAGGACTCTGTCTTGCGGTAAACCTCGTCATGATCAATAAATGGGGAGAAGCGGCGGTCCGACCTGGCTTTTTTGTTGTGGCGGTCTGGTGGTTTCTTTTCTCCCTTCCTCTCTTTTTCTGGTTACGAGAACGGGCCGTTCCCAAGGAACGCGTTGGCACACTTCCTCTCATTCGAAAGGGTGTGACCGATGTGTTTCAGACCTTGCGGCACATTCGCCGGTATCGGGAACTCTTTAAATTTCTTCTCGCTTTCCTTTGTTTCAATGAAGGGGTCCAGACGATTATTGTGAACGCCGCGGTCTATGGTTCCGAGGTGATCGGAATGAAACAGGATGAATTAATCCTCGTTTATTTAATGGTTCAGGCGGTCGCTTTTGTTGGCGCTTTTCTTCTGGGCTATATCGCAGATCGATTTCGGGCCAAGCCGACCCTTCTGGTGGCCTTATTGGTCTGGTTGGGGGTGATCGGATTTGCCTTTCAGGCAACCACCTCACGTGAATTCTGGATTCTCGGTGCAATGGTTGGCCTGGTGATGGGCGGGACGCAGGCGATCAGTCGGGGGTTCTTCGGGGAACTGACCCCGGAAAAGAAATCGGCCGAATTTTTCGGATTTTATGCCCTGGGAGGGCGATTCTCTTCGGCGATCGGTCCCCTCATTTTCGGTTTCCTGGTCCATTTCACCGGGGGAATGAATGGGGGATTGCGTCTCAAGCGGTCTTCTTTATTGCCGGATTCCTCCTCCTTCTCTCTGTGAGTGAGACGAGAGGAAGAAAAGAGGCTCTGGCGTGATTCTCTACGGGGCTTTCCGATTCCAGGTTTGTGGCTTGGGATAATATTGAAGCAACTTTCTCTTCAAGAAATCGAACGCTTCTTTGGGTGAATCGGCGATTTTGAAGAGCTTCATATCGGGGGGAGAAATCGTTCCCCATTTTACGAGCGCATCAAAATTGAGAAAGTCGTTCCAGAATTCTTTTCCGTAAAGGATGACAGGGAGAGGTCGTTCAATTTTACGGGTTTGAACCAGGGTGAGTGTTTCGAACAGTTCATCCATGGTTCCAAATCCCCCTGGGAAGACAACGATGGCCGAGGCCATGTACATGAACCAGAGTTTCCGCATGAAAAAGTAATGAAATTCGGAAATCAACTCGGGGGTGATATAGGGGTTTGGATCTTCTTCCGTGGGGAGGCTGATCGTCAGGCCGACCGAAAGGCCGTCTGCTCTTTCGGTTGCCCCCCGGTTTGCGCCTTCCATGATTCCGGGACCCCCTCCGGAACAGATGACAAATCGCTTTCCGTTATCGAGGGACTTCGCCCATTTTGTCAGAAGACAGGCAAGTTCGGCAGATTGTTCGTAGAACTCGGAAAGTTTTCTTTCCCAGTGCATTCTTTCGAGTCGTTGGGAAAGCTTTGCGGGAAGAGATCCCTTGTACTTTTTCTTTTCCGCATTGAGTTTCTGGAATTCCGCCTCCAAGGTCTCTATGGGTTTGGCACGGGCCGATCCGAAGATAACGATGGTTTCCCGCACGCCCATCCTCTGAAATTGCTGCAGCGGTTCGAGGTATTCACAAAGAATCCGGATTCCGCGCGCATCCCGCGATCGGAGGAAATCGAGGTTTTCGTATGCCTTGTTCTGTTTCTGACTCATGGAGTCTCCTTCGATTTAAGTATCGCACGGAATGGATTCTTCACGCAAAAATATTTTCCCATTGACGAAGGAGGGGGGTGACCGGCAATAATTAACTTGTGAGAAGTTTCTTCCTGCTTTTACCTCTTTTCTTTGCGGCCTGTGATACAACCCCGCAAGTAGGAGGTCTTCGGACTCCTCCCCCCGCTGTCATGGCTCCCGAGGTGGAGTGGGTTGGGTTGAAACGGGTGGCGGTTGTCCCTCCTGCGAACTTGACAACTGATATCCGACTGCAATATACGAACTGGTTTCGGGGCGTAATTGCGGCTTATCTCAGCCCGAAGGGGTGGACGTTTGTTCCCCAGGTTGTTGTGAATCGATCGATGACCGAATGGAAGTTCACCATGGCAGGAGAATTAATGCTGTTTACCGCCAAAGAGATGACGGATAAGTGGGAGTGTGATGCGATTCTCTTTTGGGATATTCGTGAAGCGGGGTATGGAGCGACGAAACTCAGCTTTTCTTTCATAAGAGCGGATGGAAAAATGTTGTGGGCGACGGGGGAACGCTCTTTTGTTCCCATGTACAATATAATTGATCCATCCAATATTCCTTCGAAGGTGAGGATTATTGGGATGGGGATTGGTGATTCTCTGAGAGATTTTCCGGTGTGCAAATGAAGAGACTATTCCCACTCGCCTTGCTTTTATTGGCCGCCTGTCAAGACAACCGGTTGGGCGAAGATTTCTGGTATGCGAATGCAGAGATCCTCTGTCAGCGTGAAAATTGCGCCCGTTGTGGGGAAACGCGTGGGATTATCTGTCCGAATTGCCAGGGTGCAGGGGTGGAGACCTGTACGGTCTGTTATGGGGATGGAGACGTCAAGTGCTCCTCTTGCTATGGAAGTGGGGAGAGTTATGGTGAAAAATGCACCGCTTGTGATGGAACAGGGGAAGAAACCTGTGGGAATTGTGGTGGGGATGGGAAGCAGACCTGTTCTGTGTGCAGCGGGAAGATGAGGGTGGCCTGTATCCAGAAAATTCCTGTAGAACAGACTCCGGCTACCCGTGCCGAAGATGCGTGGCCCCCCAATAATTTTCAAGGTGGCGGCGTCGATAACTAGGTCTTTTTCCCTTTTCCGAATTGGGCTACACTCTCCTTCCCACGGGTACATCACCGTTCCCAATCGGAGGAGACCGGCATGAATCGTCGATGGATTCTCTTTTCCCTCTTTCTTCTCGGAATGACTCTTCCGGCCATGCCCCAGGATGATTCCGGGGTCCGCATGGAAGAGATTGTTTTCCTGGTGGAGTTGGGGAAGAGCGATGATGAGATTATGAGTCATATTGAAACTCATCGATTGCGATTCTCCTTATCCCCGGAAAAAGAGGAGGCTCTTCGTCGTCGGGGAGTGGCCGAGCGGGTTCTTCAGGTGATTCGCGAGGTGGATCTGGTCGACCGGTCCATCCGGATGAAAGAAGAGGGCAAGACCGAGCTCGATATTCTCCAGATGATTTCGGATCGGGGGGTGGAAGTTCATCTTTCTACAGAAGAAGCGCTCCTCCTTCATCGGAAGGATCTGTCGATGGATGTGATTCGGGCTCTGAGGGGAGATCGACGGTTCGAAAATTTCCAGACCCACTCTCATCCGGGAGGCTTTTTTCAACTGCAACATCCGAAGGAGTGGGTTCGGATGGAGGAGATGCGGGAGGACCAACTTGTCGTTGCCTTCTCCCCGAACAAAGGACGGGATTCTGTAAAGAAGCTCGATGTCTCTGTGCAGGTTCATGCCCAGGTGGTCGGACGCGAGTCCCCCTATAGTTATCGTTCTCTTGAGAAGATCAACGAACAGATGCTCAAGATGCGGGCTTGGCGCAAGAAGGTGAAAGGGCAACATTTTAAAATCCTTCGTCTGGGGGAGGAGATTCGGATTCATGGAATCCCGGCCATCCTGGCGGATACAGAATATCAACGAACAGGTCCCATTTTACGTCGTTGGGGGCTTCTCCTTTTCTACAACGGGATTGAATATGTCGTTCTCATGGATGCCCCTTCCGCAGAGTTTGACCGATGGGAATTGATCTTTCGAAAAATTCTCCTCAGCTTTACCCCTTCGCCCGGAAAATTGGGCCATCATGAACGACGGGAGTCGATCGAGCCTCGAGAGGTGCTCAAAAAGTATCGAAATTCCGTCGTTAAGGTGAATTGCGGGTGGAATCTCGGAAGTGCAGGATGGGTCTGGATGCGGGGAACAGGGTTCTTTGTACGACGAGATGGATATGTGTTGACCAATCATCATGTGGTCTGGCTCGATTCCTGGTACGGGCGTTCGGTGAAGAGATATCCGGACCGGATCACGCTGGAATGGGATGAACGATTAAAACGTCCCCCCATAAAGGTCACTCTGATTGATGCGGTTCGAACCAACTACCCCCATGTCGATATTGCTCTTCTGAAGGCAAATGGGTCTGGCTATAACCCCATGCCGTTAACGAGAGTGTTTCCTCCAGGGAAGTGGGTACGCGAACAGGATTCTCTTCTGACCCTCGGATTTCCCGCTGTTGTCGAAATGGAAAGAAGAATGGCGGTCACCCTTACGACAACACTCGGGACCCTTTCCAAATTCAACCTCCTTCCCGATGGCACGGTGGATGACATTATCTCCGATGCGGTGATTCACGGAGGCAACAGTGGTGGGCCGATGTTCAATTTGGAGACAGGATCCGTAATCGGTTTAAATACGGTCACCCCGGTCGATTCCCGGGCGAAAACCGTGCGGACATACTACAGCGGAGTGGTTCCGATTGATCGGGCTCTGGAAGTCTTTCCCGAGATTGTTGCGTATCCGTCGAGTGGTATGGTGAAGTTCGAGGCCGGGGATTTCCTTTCTCTGGCCCTCCAATTTTTCAAGCAGGGTCTTTATAAACCGGCGCTTCGACAAGTGGGGTATGCTCTGGAAAAGGACGGACAATATGCGGCTGCGTATGCGGTTGCAGGGGATATCCGATTGGCGATGAAAGACAGGATCGGCGCTCGTCAGAATTATGCGAAAGCGCTTTCTTTCGATGATAATCATATTCGTGCCCTTCTCGGTCTCGCACGCCTCTTTCCAGAGAAAGCCCTTCAATATTATTCGAAAGTGATCAACGTCAATCCAAAGCATCATGAAGCGCTTACAGCGAGAGCCCGGGTTTTTCTTCTTGAGGGGAAGATCGAAAAAGCGGCTCGGGATGGACAGGAGGCGGTGCGATGGGCGGGGGAACTCTATGCGGAGCCTCATTCTATTTTGGGAGCCATTCTATATTCCCAGGGAAAATACGAGGAAGGCCGCACCCGATATGAAAAGGCGATGGAGATCGATCCTCACAGTGCCGAGGCTCGCTTCGGTCTTGTCGAGTACCATGAATACCTCCACCAATACGATCAAGCCCTTGCCGAGGTGGAAAAGGTTGTTCTGGAAGCGAAAGACCAACCGCTCTGGTTGGAACGTGCCGGGAACACCTGTTACTCGCTGGGGGTGGAATTCGATGAGAAAGGAAAGAAGAAACGTGCCCACTCTTGTTGGGAACGGGCTTTCCAGATCTATGACAAGGCCGCAAATCTCTACATCCAGCAAGGGTTACGACCTGGGCGGGGGATGCTTCTGAAGTACGCATGGCTGGCGCATAGTGTGAAAAAGGATTATCCAACGGCCGAAGAGGTCTACGCTCTTTTGACCAATCAGTTGATTCTTTTTGCCGCCGATCAGACAAGACAAAATGAAGATTCTCTTCAGGCGGTTTATGGAAATCTGGGGCAAGTATATCGTCATTTAAAGAAGAAGGCTCTTTCCGAAGGCTTTCTCCAATGTGCTGTGAACCTGGATCCTGCGAGTTCCATGGGAAAGTGGGCAAAGGAAACCTTGGGAACGAAGCGAACGAAGTTGACCGCCACTCAAGTGGATCTTTTGATCAAAAAGCGATTCAACGTGTACACGATTTCCGATGTCGTTCTCGCTTCCCCGCTCTCTTTCTCGATTACGCAGAAAGAGGCTCTGCATCTTCAGAAGAGTGGAACCCATCCCGTAATTATTGAGGCTCTCCTTGAGTCTTCCCGGGGGAAAGTTCGAGATCTAAAGGATATTATGGCGGATTGGCAGAAGAAGGATTCTGTTCTCATTGAAGCGGCGGGAAAACTTTCTTATGCAGATCGCAAGGTTCTTTTTGAGAAGAGTTATCGATTACATGAGGAAAAGAACTTTTCGGAATCGATTCCCGGTTTCAAGAAAGTCTTTTACCTCTGTGCAGACAAGGATCGCTCTCTCTCCGTGATCTCAGCGTACAACATCGCCTGTGCTTATTCTCTGGAGAAGCAGAGAGATGCGGCGCTCGACTGGCTCGACTTGTCGGTCTATTGCGGTCTCTTTGAGGATAAGCAGGATATGGTCTCTCATATGCAACAGGATGCCGATCTTGAATTTCTCCGGGCGGAGGTGCGGTATAAAAAGATCGTGGAAGCGGGGAAGAAGTTTCGGAGTCAGAAAGGGGTCTCCGGGACGGTGACCCTCGGGGCGGAGGTGCGAAATTTAACCTCGGGAGAACGGAGCAAGGTTACTTTGAAATCAGGGGTCGGGATCTTCGTCGTAAAAGTGGCTCCCAACGGGGGGGCGGCGAAAGCGGGATTGAAAGCGGGGGATGTGATCTGCAGACTCGATGACGATATTGTTGGGGATGCGGGAGAATTTCGCCAGCAGATTTCTGCGAAGAGGCCTGGAGCCAGGGTATCGGTCACCTATCTTCGAGAGGGTGAATTCTGGAAGCTGGACGTTACCCTCAAGCAGGGAGGGTCGAAATAATCTGGCGTGCTTTTCGGAAGATGTGGATCCACATTTCCCACGTGAGCCTTCCGGTATTGGTGTTCTGTCGAGAGCAGTGGTAGGTGTCGAGAAGGATTTTCCCTTCCCCCACAGGATGTTCTGCTCCGTGTTTAAAGGGGTACGTTGAGAGCCGATGTCGGAGTATTTTCAGGGCGGCATCATGCCCTACTTTTCCAATGGCAAGAAAGAGCCGGACATGAGGAAGAAGGCTGTATTCTTCTTCCAACCAGTGTCGACATTGAGAAAGTTCCCCCCCGGTCGGTCGATTTTGGGGCGGGGCGCATCGACCTGCCGATGTGATATAGATATTTTTTAGCGTTAATCCATCCCCTGGGCCTTCGGAAATAGCTTTACTGGAGAAGCCGGTTTCCGAGAGGGCTCTGTAGAGCCACTGCCCCGAATGATCTCCCGTGAACATTCTTCCGGTCCGGTTGGCCCCTCTCATACCGGGAGCGAGCCCTACGAGAAGAAGTTGTGCTTTTGGATCCCCCACACCAGGGACGGGACGACACCAGTAGTTGGGGTTTTTCTCATGGATTGCGGAGAGATAGGTCATGAGGCGGGGGCAGGCCTGGCATTGAATAATCCTGCGGCCAAGCGTCGCCAGTTTCCCTTTTGCCTCAGGTGGCTTCATGGGGCGGGGGGCATGAACTCTTCGGGATCAACCCCGAGGGCATCTGCGATCCGATTGATATAATTGAAGTAACTGATCACCTGGGTGGCATCGTGGATCGCCTCTTCCGAATGTCCCTGGTTTCGTAAAGCGTTCATATCCTCTTCGGTCATCGCCTGGGGTGTACGGGTTAACTTTTCGGCATAGGCGAGGAGAGCTCTTGTCGGTTCGTCGACGGGAGCTGTTTTCCAATCGTTTTGAACGGCTCGTGCGACTTCTTCTCCGACCTCGGCACGGAGGTCCGCAACATGGGACTCTACTCAGTAGTGGCACTCGTTTGTTTTGGATACGACCACGGCGAGCATTTCCCGGGTTGCTCGGGAGAGTGGAGAGTCGAAGTGCATCGTACTCTGGTAGAGCCTCATGGAGGCGCGAAGGGTTTTTGGGTTGAGGCTCATGACCCGTATGATATTGGCAATGCCTCCCGCCCGCTTCCTGGCGGCATCATACTCCCTTTTCAGTTCCCCATCCGCATCTTCTTCTGAGACGGTTTTGATCCAAGCCATCGATAGCAGTGTACCCTCAAAAAATGACGTCTGCCCAAAATTTTCGGAGAGAGAAAAGGAGGAAGGGTGCGTACAGGAGGACACACACAATTACAGGGAAAGGGAATATGTGATGAAACCTCTCATTCTGGCACTTTTTCTGGTATTTCCGGCTTTTTCTTCCGCCCAAACGGTCACGGTGGGTCCCCTTCCCCCTCCTCCAGGAGGGAGTACAGGAGGATTTTCGGGGTAATTCCGTCTCCTACAAAAACTATGGTCTTGTAGATGGTTTATATGCAGTTCACCTTCCGGTTGGAGGGACTTTTGAGCAGAACTATCTGTATCTAGAGCCCTATTTAGATGAATTCGGGGATGTGAATGGGGAGCCGAGGGCTACGTTGAGTGGTGTAAAAATGGGCGGGGAATGTGTCGTAAGAAATAATGTCATATTTAACTTCCCCGCGCATCAGTTTGAATTTGTGGCCGACTCCACGATGAATCTCCAGTTCGACCACAACACGTTATATCAGGCGAATACCAATGCGACCGCGACTTCCGCGCATCTGTACATCACCGATGGAGGGGGGACGATTCCAAAGTCAAATTTTTGTCGAAACAATATTTTCTATGATGCCGGGGACCCGGGAAATAATTGTGGCGTGTATGCCCCTCCGGGAATTCTTTCTATGAGCAACAACCTCTATTACATGCCAGGGGAATCCGCGTTGGGAAATGATGGTACCAGTGAATATTTTTCCCTCGACGAGTGGGTTGTCGTTAGTGAGGATAAATGGAGTCTGGATGGAAACCCCCTATTGGAAAGTGTTGTCGAGGGGGCAGAAAACTTTTCGATCACTTCTTTATCCCCGGCGAGAGACGCCGGTACCTTCGTTGTGGCTATAGATATGAATGGTGAATCTCGTTCCACGGTGACCCCGGATCTTCCTTCGGGTGGCTGCGGGGCTCTTGGAGTAGAGGGACTTCTCCTCGCCTTCCTTCTCGGCCGGGGCAGGAGACTTTTCCGTAGATCCTGAATTGAATGAATAAGAAAAAGGCGCCGGAGAAGATTCCGGCGCCTTTTTTTTATTGGTTGTTTCGCTTTCGCGTTTAGAGTTCCGAATCAGCGATCTTGAGCGCTTCGTCGATCGCCGCGACCCCCTGGTCCATCTGCTCTTCGGTCACGATCAGGGGAGGGGCGATCAGAAGGTGGTTCTGCCAGCCCATCATGAAGACCCCCTGTTTCATCATCGCCGCACAGACTTTCTCAATGGTGTACGGCTTTCCTTCGAGCTTGTCCTGCCAGGAGTTAAACTTCGTCTTCTTTTCCCGGTCCCGGACAATCTCTACCGCCCAGAAGAGGCCTTTCCCCCGGACGTCCCCGACCGAAGGATGGTTCTCTTTCAATTTTTCAAGCTTTCCGCCGAGGACTTTGCCCATTTCGGCAGCCCTCTCCACGAGGCCATGTTTTTTCAGTTCGTTGATCGCGGCGACCGCCGGGGCGAGCGTCAACGGATGCGCTTCATAGGTATGCCCGAGCGGGAAGAAGTTTTCTTCGAAGTGATCGGCGATCTCTTTGGTCGTGGCACAGAGGCCGAGCGGTACGTATGCTCCGGTGATTCCCTTTGCTGTGACCAGGATGTCCGGCTTGACGTCCCAGTGGTCGACCGCGAACCAGGATCCGGTTCGTCCCCAGCCGGTCATCACCTCGTCGGCGATGAGGAGGACGCCATGCTTTTTTGTGATCTCTCGCAGGCGGGGAAGATAATCGGGGGGAGGAATGAGGACTCCGTTGGTTCCGACGATCGGCTCGACGATGACCGCCGCGACGTTTCCTTCGTTTTCGATCATGTATTCGATGTAGTCCGCGCTCTGGGCTCCGCTCAGGTTCGATCGGTACGGATTACATTCCGGTGCGAAGATCACCCCGTCGATTACGCCGGAAGGTTCCGCCTGCCAGCGGCGAACGTCTCCTGTGGCCGCGAGCGCGCCCGCAGTCGAGCCGTGGTACGAGTTGTAGCGCGAAATGATCTTATGCTTGCCGGTGAAGAGTCGCGCAATCCGGAAGGCCGCTTCATTCGCTTCGGTTCCGCTGGTCGTGAAGAAGAACCGCTCCATTCCCTCCGGCAGGACCTCAAGAAGAAGCTTGCTCAGTTCCGCCCGTGCGGTGGTGGTGAATCCCGGCCCGATGTAGGGCAAGGTTTTCGCCTGCTCGCAGATGGCGTCGATCACCGCCTGGTTTTTATGCCCAAGCGAAGAGCACATCAGCTGGGAAGAGAAGTCGAGGAAGGTTTTTCCAGCCGCATTCGTAAAGGTGCATCCTTCCGCGTCAACGACATGCATCGGCTTCCAGCTCTTCTGTGCACGCCACGTTCCGTACGTGTGCCTGGTACTGATATCGACAACTTCTTCTGTGGAAAGGTTGGTCACGTTTTTCTCCCGGTTAACTCGGTCTTGGATCTCGTTTTACGAATTCACCGCCCCCAATGCGGCCGGTGAATTCTCCATTGTCATAGATCGTTTTTCCGCGAAGCATCACCCGTCCCGGGGCGCCGATCACGGTCTTCCCCTCGTACGGGTTATAGTCCACGTTCATGTGGTGCGTATGAGCGCTGATTGTATGCTCTTTTTCCGGATTCCAGATCACGAGGTCCGCATCCGCTCCCGGTTGGATCGTTCCTTTCCGGGGATAGAGACCGAAGAGCTTCGCCGGTGTGGTTGAGGTGATGTCAACAAACCGGTTGAGCGTGATATGTCCGTTGCGGACCCCTTCGTAAAGAAGAAGAAGTCTCGTCTCAATTCCAGGTGCGCCGTTGGGAATCTTGGAGAAGTCCTCTTTCCCGAGGTCTTTTCCGGGCTTGTTATCCGGGGGATGCATACAGAAGGAACAGTGATCGGTCGAGACGACCTGAAGGGCGTTGGTCGCCAGTCCGTTCCAGAGCCTCGCCTCGTTTCCTCTTGGGCGAAGCGGGGGAGACATGACGTATTTTGCTCCCTCGAAGTCCGGCCGTTCATAATCCTCGTAGGAGAGGTAGAGGTATTGCGGACACGTTTCCGCATGAACAGGAAGGCCCCTCAATCGAGCTTTCCGGACCTCTTCCATCGCATCCCCTGCGGAGAGGTGAACAATGTAGAGAGGCGCGTTCGCCATTTCAGAGAGGGCGATCGCCCGGCGGGTCGCTTCGGCTTCCGCGGTCATCGGACGCGTCAACGCATGGTATTTCGGTTCGGTTTGTCCTTTGGCCAGGGCTCTCTCGACGAGAACGTCGATGACGCCGCCATTCTCGGCATGCATACAGATCATACCGCCGTTTTCTCCCGTCTGGAGCATCGCGCGGAAGATCGTGGCGTCGTCGACCATGAAAATTCCGGGGTAGGCCATGAAGAGCTTAAAGCTCGTCACGCCGCTGTCGACGACCTTGTTCATCTCTTTGAGTTGCTGGGATCCGAGTTCGGTACAGATCATATGAAAGGCGTAGTCGATTGCCGCCTTGCTCTCTGCTTTGCCGTGCCAGGTATCGAGCCCGTGACGGAGCGCTTCGCCTTTCTGTTGAATGGCGAAATCGATAATGGTGGTTGTTCCCCCACAGGCGGCCGCTCTTGTTCCGGTTTCAAAGTCATCGGCCGTTGTCGTTCCACCAAAAGGCATGTCGAGATGGGTGTGAACATCGATACCGCCGGGGATTACATAGTGTCCTTTGGCATCGATGATCTCGTCGCCCTCAAGATCGATTCCGACCGCGGCGATCTTGCCGTCGCGGATGCCGACATCGGCCGCGATTGAATCCGAGGCGCTGACAATGGTTCCCCCTTTTATAACGTTGGGGTATCTCATGCATCCACCAGGGCGTCGTATGACTCAGGGCGGCGGTCCCGGTAGAACTGCCAGACATTGCGGACTTCCCGGATCTGTTCGAGATCAAGGTCGGCCAGAATAACTTCATCTTTATCACGGGAGCCTTCGGCGATGAATTGTCCACGGGGATTACAGAAGTAGCTCTGCCCGTAGAATTCACCGATGTCCCACGGCTTTTCATGCCCGACACGGTTGATCGCGCCGATGAAATAGCCGTTGGCGACCGCATGTGCGGGTTGCTCCAGTTTCCAGAGGTATTCGGAAAGCCCCGCGACCGTGGCGCTCGGGTTGAAGACGATTTCCGCTCCGGCCAGACCGAGAGCACGTGCCCCTTCGGGGAAGTGGCGGTCGTAACAGATGTAGACCCCTACATTGATTCCCGCCTTCGTTTCGAAAATCGGGTATCCGAGGTTCCCGGGACGGAAGTAGAACTTCTCCCAGAATCCGGGATGGGTGTGGGGGATATGGTTTTTTCGGTACTTCCCGAGATACTCCCCATCCTCATCGTATACGGCTGCGGTGTTATAGTAGACGCCGGTCTGTTCCAGTTCGTAGACCGGAACGACGAGCACCATGCTGTGTTTTTTTGCGAGCGACTGGAAGTGCTTCAAGGTCGGGCCATCCGGAACCGGTTCGGTAATGTCGTACCACCGGGTATCCTGCTCCGCACAGAAATAGGGTCCGTAGAAGAGTTCCTGGAGGCAGACCATCTGCGCCCCCTTCTTGGCGGCCTCTTCCAAAAGCGCTTCGTGCTTTTGGATCATCATCGACTTGACCGCGGCGGGATCGTTGGGGGCATCTTCGCCCACCCCGCACTGGATCAGTCCTGCTTTGACTATTCGGGACATTTCTTCTCCTACTCGGCTGTAAGATCTGCAGTAACGTCGGTAAACTTCTTTTCCGCCCATTCGTTATCTCGATTGGACTGGCCAGCTTTGGCGATCTTGGCCGCCTTCTGCCGTTCGACGAGATCCGCATGGGTCGTAAAGTATTCGAGGCTCTTTCCGACGACATCTTCGAGTTTCTCGAATTTGTGTTTATCCATCCAGGTGCTCAGTCCTTCACACATCTCTTTGACGATGCCGTGTCCCTGGAGCATGACAGCGGTGCAGACCTGCAACGTTGAGGCTCCGAGGAGAAGGAACTGGATCGCATCTTCGCTGCACTCGATTCCTCCGATACCACAGATGGAGGTCTCTTTCGGAAGCGCTCTGGCGAGTTCCATGACCTGCCGAAGAGCGATCGGTCGGACCGCCTGGCAGGAATATCCTCCCGGAACGCTGTGCCCTTCGACCGTCGGCATGGGAGCAAAAGTATCAAGGTTGACCCCGATCACGGAGAGGATCGTATTGATGGCCGAGATCCCATCTGCTCCTCCCTTGACCGCTGCGAGAGCGGGTTGCGTGATGTGGGTGATGTTGGGCGTCATCTTCGACCAGACCGGGATGGTGGCGACACTGCGGGACCACTCGGTCACCTCAGCGACGAGATCAGGATGTTCTCCCATCGCCGCGCCCATCTTTCGCTCCGGCATTCCATGTGGGCAGGAGAGGTTCAATTCGATTCCGTCTACTCCGGTATCTTGAACCATCTTGGTCAGTTCCTGCCACGCCTCTTTCTTGTATTCTTCCATGATGGAGGCGATCAAGACATTCTTTGGATGGGATTTCTTTATCTCGGCAAACTCTTTAATCCAGGTTTCGATCGGACGGTCGGAGATGAGCTCGATATTTTCAAAGCCGATGACTTCCCCCGTTTTCCGTGATTTTAGTTTCCCGAATCGTGGAGAGACATTCTTTACTTTTTGACTTTCGAGACTGACGGTCTTGGCGACCGCACCGCCCCAGCCAGCATCATAGGCGTTTCGAATGACCCGGGCGTTGGTTCCCGGGGGGCCCGATCCCACCATGAAGGGATTGGGGAATTCGATTCCATTTACGGTAATCGACAGGTCTGCCATAAGTTCACCCCTTAAAGATCTTGTTTTGCGCTATTGGCCTTTGGGGCCCAAGTATACCGCCTTGAGCTCCGTATAGAAATCAAATGCTGAGGTTCCCATTTCCGCGATTCCGTGGCCAGAAGCCTTTCTTCCGCCGAAAGGGAGTTCCGGTTCGTCCGCGGTTGTCGGTGCGTTTATATGTGCAATTCCGGCATCGATCTCTTCGATAAACCGGGAAATTTTGAGTGGGTTCTTTGTATGGACAGAGGCGGAGAGCCCGTATTTCACCTCATTGGCAACGATAAGGGCCTGTTCGAAGTGACCCACCCTCTGAATAGCAAGGATCGGGCCGAAGAGATCTTCCTGTCCGAGGGAAGATCGGGGAGAGACGTCGTCAAAGAGGGTCGGTTCGAGGAACCATCCATCTCGATCAAGCCTCTTTCCTCCCGTTCGGAGGACCGCACCCTCTTTCTTCGCCACGTCGATCGCTTCCAGGAGCGTATTCATTCTCTCTTTCGTAATGACCGGTCCCGATTCGAATTTGGAGAGCCGCTTTTCGATGAGTTCGAGTAGTTTCTCTGCGACTTGATCCTCGACGATGACTCGACTCGTGGCGGTACATCGTTGGCCCGCGGAACCGAATGCGCCTTGAACGATATGGTCCGCAGCTTGTTCGAGGTTTGCATCTTCCAGAACAATAGCGGGGTTCTTTCCTCCCATTTCGCACTGAACCTTCTTCCCTTTGCGGGAGGCTCCTTCTGCAAGTCTTTTTCCCATTTCGGGGCTTCCGGTGAAACTGATCGCCCGTACTGCGGGGTGGTCGAGGAAGACCTCGGAAGCGGTCTCTTCTGAGGTATGAACGAGATTGAGAACTCCGGGGGGTAATCCGGCCTCTTCAAAAACTTTGGCGACCCATGTTGCCGAAAGAGGGGTCAGGGACGAGGGAGTAAAGACGACCGAACAACCTGCCAGAAGCGCAGGTGCGATTTTCCAGAAGGGGGCCGCGAGCGGCATATTGAAGGGGGTCATCGTCGCAACCACACCGAGCGACTGTCGAATCGTGTAGCGACTCTTCTCCGATGTGGGGGTCAACCGAGACGCCTCTCCTGCGGTCCATTTGAGCATTCGGATCGTGTGGTTCAGTTCTTCTTCCGCTTCTCCGGGTCGTTTTCCCTCTTCTCTTGTGATGCCTGCAATGATCTCTTCTTTTCGCTCGCCCAGAATTTTCCGCGCCCGATCCAGGAATTCAGCCTTTTCCTGTACGGGGAACGTTTTCCATTCAATGAGTGCGGCTTCGGCAGAACCGATCGCCCATCGAAGGTCTTCGAGTGTCGAAAGCCTCACGGTTCCGAGCGTGTCTGCGGGATCGGCGGGATTCAGATTCGGAATGGTTTTTTCCGAATTCGAATCTACCCATTCTCCGTTGATATAGTTTTGGTAGGTTTCCATATTGCGTAAAGTAAGAAGGCGACTCCGAACCCGATGAACCATGCAAAATCAAACATTGTTCCGAAAACCTCTGGAATTCCTTCAATGGAAGTCGTTTTGGAAAGGAATCCAGGGAGATTTGGAAGGATCGCCAGGAGAAGAACAAAAAGAGTTTTTCCATTTATGCCGCGAAACAGGCCCTCTTCCCGATAAAGTTCAGGAAGTTCAAGAATTCGTTTTCGAACGATGTAGTAGTCGGCAATCAGGATTCCGGCGATCGGTCCAAGAAGTGCGCTGTAACTGAGCAGCCAGGTGATGTAGATATCGGCATTGGCCAGTAATTTCCAGGGCATGATGAGAATCCCGATAACGGCGGTAATCAATCCTCCCGTTTTGAAACTGATCAGGTTTGGTTTCAAGTTGGAGAAGTCGTTCGCAGGGGAGACGACATTCGCAGCGATGTTGGTGGTCAGCGTGGCGATCGCAAGAAAAATCATGGAGACGACGACGATTACGGGATTTTCAAACCGCCCCAGCAGTACGATCGGATCCCAGGGAGCTTGTTCGGTGACGATGATGTCCTTGAAGATGACCACGGCCGCGCAAGTGACGATGATTCCAATAAAGGCGTAAAACCCCATTGTTGCGGGAAGACCGATCGCCTGCCCCAGAATCTGTGATTTCTGATCCTTCGCGAAGCGGGTAAAGTCGGGAATGTTCAAAGAAAGAGTCGCCCAGAATCCAACCATGGCCGTGATTGCCATGAAGAAACTTCCCCAGTTCATCCCACCCGGTTCACCTTCAGGAGGCTTTGGAGTCACCGGTATTTCCTTCTCGAATGAGCCGGATTCCCCTTCGATCCGGACGAAAACGCTTTTCGCTTCTGTTTCGAGCCACGTCTGATTCTGGACAGAGTCTGCCAACTTCTTTTTCGAGTCAGCTGCCCGGAACCCGGAAGCCCGGCTTTTTCCGTCGATCGTAACGGGGGTCACGGAAACGCGGACCCGGCTTCCATCTCGATACGCTGTCGCGGTGGGCTTGGTGAAATTCCCGGAGTTTTCCAGGATGTTGGTAAGGCCTCCCCCCTCGGAGAGCCCCCAGGCGCCCAGCCCGATGCCGATGGCGATAAGAACGGGTGCAGCACATGTTTCGAGCCACTTTATAGACTCGGTTCCCGCAAGGATAAACATGACATTGATCGACCAGAATCCCAGGAAGGCGATCAATTGGGGGATCGATATCCCGATGAATTGAGAGATCGGAGCGGCCTCCTTGATGTCAGGGAGGAAAACCGCTGTGAGCATAAAGAGCGCATTTCCGCCGATCCAGGTTTGGATTCCGAACCATCCGCAGGCGACCGCGGCACGAAGCATTGCAGGGATGTTGGAGCCCTTGGTTCCGAAGGAAGCCCGGAGAAAGACCGGAAAGGGAATCCCGTACTTGGCCCCCGCATGGCCATTAAGGGCCAAGGGGATGTAAATAATCAGATTTCCAAGGAAAACAGCGAGAACGGCCTGCCACCAGGTGAGGCCAGACATCATCAGGCTTGCGGCAAGCATATAAGTGGGGATGCAGACCGCCATACCGACCCAGAGAGCGGCAATATGCATGGTGCTCCAGGTTCGCCTTTTTAGAGAGGTCGGGGCTAAATCTTCGTTGTAGAGAGGGCTGTCAGAAAGGTCGACAGAAAGCTCTACTCTTCCATTTTCTTCTCGTGTACCGGGTATCATAAAATTCCGCTGTATAATGTAAGAAGGAGGAAGTATACGGGACCTCTATGAGAAGTCAAGACGCGAGAAATGGCTCTATTCGGGTTCTGACGTGGAATTTGTATCTACGCCCCCGGATTATTTCGGCTCTCCTTGATCTCCCGAAATTTCCCGAGAGGCGTCGTCGAATTCGGGGGATTCTTCGGGTGATCGACCGGGGAAAGTATGACATCCTCTGCCTTCAGGAAGCGTTTCTTCGGGCTACCAAGAGAGCTCTTCTAAGACGATATCCGTATTTTTACCGGAAACTGACCCATCGGTTTAGTCTGCGCCTTCATAGTGGACTGATGATTCTGACTCGATTTCCTATTCTAAAGAGAAGTGGGGTGATCTTTCGGGGTCGCTTGGCCGGAGGACGCCTTGCCGATGGGTGGGTCGATAAGGGAGTGATGCATGCAGAATTGGAGATGCCTGATGGGCCTCTCCATGTATTCACAACCCACTTGCAGGCAGAGGACTATCCTGAGGTGCGGAGGGCTCAGATTCATCAGGCGGCCGCCTTTATAAAAGAGTACAGGGGGAGGGCTCTCTTCGCGGGGGACTTCAATTTGGAGAAATCCGAAATGGAGCTTATGAAGCCGATCCTCGATCTCGGGTTTGTTGATACGTGGGGGGGGGCTAACCCGGGAGAGGTCGGGAATACATGGCCGGAAACGGGTCAACGATATGACCTCGTTCTTTCCCGCGATCTGCCGGTGAGTGCGGTTGACCTTCTGCCGACCCGCTGGTCCGACCATTACGGGGTTGTAGCCACGCTCTAAAGGGATCCTTATAATGGGACCCTACTGGAAGAAAGGAAAGGCATGAAAAAAGCGGCATTTCTCTTCGTTCTCTTGTCCTCTATTGGATGCTCATCGGGAGGGCACTTAAGGAATATCCGTCAATTGACGTTTGATGGAACCCATGCGGAAGCGTACTGGTCGCCCGATGGAGAGAAACTGGTTCTCCAGGCGATTCGACCGGGAGACAGGGCCGATCAGGTCTACGTGATGGATCCCAAGACCGGAGAGTTGGAGAAGAAGAGCAGTGGAGAAGGGAAGTGTACCTGTTCCTATTTCCTTCCTGATGGACGACTTGTCTGGTCAACGACGAAATTTTCCGGCTCTGAGCCTCCCCCACCCCCGGATCGATCAAAGGGGTATCGCTGGCCCCTCTATCGTGAGTTTGAAATTATTCTCTATGACAACGGAGAGATTACACGACTGACCAACAGTGACGGATATGATGCCGAGTCGACCCTTTCCCCCGACGGGAAGCGAATCGTTTTTATGTCCCAAAGGGGTGGGGAGTTTGCGATCTACACCATGAAGACGGATGGATCGGATCTGCGTAAAGTAACCCGGAAAAGGTGTTACACCGGGGGTCCCTTCTATTCTCCCGATGGAGAGTGGTTGGTCTATCGGGCGATGTACCCCGCAAACGAGCGGGATGAGAAAGAACTCGACATGATGATTCGAGAGCGAGCCCTTGTTCCTTATAAGGGGATGGTGATTGAGATTTATGTGGCGAAGACCGATGGCTCAGAAGAACGGGCCATTACGAACCTCAGTCGAATCAGTTTCGCGCCTCACTACCATCCCGATGGGGATCGGGTCATTTTTACTTCCGATGCCCGGGCGGAAGGCCATGGGGTGTATCATTTATATATCGTGAATACAGATGGAATGGATCTCGAGCAGGTCTCCTTCCGGGATGGGTTTGATGGGTTCCCACATTTTTCACCCGACGGAAAACATCTGGTCTGGATTTCCGATCGAAATGCAAAGAAGCGGGGTGAACTGAACGTCTTTATAGCAGAGTGGCACGACTGATATGAATCTCCTTCTTGTGATCACCTTGACTCTCCTGGCACAGCGGGAACCTCCTCCTACTCAACCGGAAGTGGATGCCGCGATCGAACGGGGGGCGGGATGGCTCCTGTCGTATGTGAAGCAGGGACTTCCCGTAGAGGTCTCGGTCAATTCGGGTAAAGGTCTTCGATACGACTCCCTCGTGCTTTACACTTTGATTCACGCGGGGGTGGATCGGGAGGATCTCTCTTTCCAAGACCTTGTTCGTCGAGTTGCGGCCCGGAAAATTACGCGTACCTATACGGCGGCCTGTGTGGCCGTGGCGCTCAATGCGTTGAGTCCTTCGAAGTACCGTTCGAAAATTTATGAGTGTGCACAGTTTCTCGTAGAGAATCAGTGTTTGAACGGACAGTGGGACTATGGGCGAGCGGTTGACCTTCCTTCACTCCCAGAGGAAGAAGGGGAACGGACCAGGAGCAAAATTCGGGTTCAGACGGCCTCAAAACTGAAGCCGACCCTTCATGGGGATAATTCGAATTCTCAATACGCCGCGCTCGGGCTTTATGCCTGCTGGCAGGCGGGTTTTGAGTTTGATAAAAAGTTCCTGACTCGGGCGGTCAATTGGTGGGAGGGTTCCCAGAGGGGGGATGGCTCCTGGAATTATTGTGAGAATGGACGAAACGAAGCGTCTATAGCGGGGTTTGGAGCGATGACCGCCGGAGGCGGGGCGAGTTTGATCATGTTGCGCAAGGTTCGTGGGGGAAGTGGGCGGAGTTCTACGGCGAGGAAGGCGATGGCCTGGTTGGGGGCTAAATTTTCCGTTTCGGATCACCCGGCCGCTCCCCAGGATCGGCAACGATTCCATTTCTACTATCTTTATGCTCTTGAGCGTCTCGGAGATCTTTCCAAAACGAAGAAAATGGGAAGACATGACTGGTATGACGAGGGCGCACGGTGGCTCCTTGCCAATCAGAAGGAGGGCGGTATTTGGCAGGGAACGCAGAGGGGGCGGGAGATTGCCGCAACCTGCTTCGCCATTCTTTTTCTGGAACGGGCGATGAAGGTTGCTACGGGGTCGCGGAAAAAGTAAACGGGTTCCAGTCGATCTCTACTTCGAGAGCCTCTTTCAATTTCTCAAGATAGGTTTCGTGCGGAATCTCAATCCCTCCGAACTTTTTCGTTATCGGGGTGACCTCCTGAATATCGAGAAGCTGGAATCCTCGTGACCTCATATGTTCGGAAAGAGCGGCGACACTGATCTTTCCTGCGTTGGAGACTCGATGGAACATCGATTCGGCCATAAAAGCCCCCCGGATATGGATTCCGTAGAGTCCTCCGACGAGTTCCCCGTCGAGATACGTTTCCACCGAGTGGGCGAATCCCATTTGGTGTAGTTTGATATAAATTTTCTGGATCTCATGTGAGATCCAGGTCTCGTTTCGCTCTGCACACGCGTCAATGACCCCTGGCAGGTCCCGGTCGCTCGTGACCTCGAAACGGTGTGATCGGATGAGTTGGGCGAGAGATCTGGAGACATGGATTGCGTCGAGGGGGAGAATTCCCCGAACGGCCGGTTGGTACCAGCCAACTTCGCCCCTTCGGGAATCGGCCATGGGGAAAATTCCCTGGGCGTAGGCAGCAAGAACCAGTTCCGGGGTGATCTTCATCAGCTGTGGCGAGTATACCAGCTTTCCCTTTTCCTTGTCCCCCGTGGATCCTATGCTGGAAAGGGATTCAGGGAGGATTTGTTCATGAAGCGAACAGCGGTCTATGCAGGAAGTTTTGATCCCGTTACCAACGGGCATATGTACATGATTCAGGAAGGGCGAAAGCTGTTCGACCGACTGGTGGTTGCCGTTGGGATCAATCCTGAGAAAAAAGGGACCTTTACTCTTGAGGAGCGTCTCGCTCTTTTGAAGGCGGAAACCCGGCGTTTTGACAATGTGACCGTCGATTCGTTTGCCGACCAGTTTCTGATCAAGTATGCCGCTTCGATCAAAGCGGGCTATATTCTGCGGGGGATTCGCAATACGAACGATTTTCTCTTTGAGGCGGCGATGAGAAATATTAATGCGGATATCGATTCCCGGATCACGACCGTGTTTCTGACGCCGCCCCGTTCCATGGCAGAGGTGACTTCCAGTTTTGTTCGGGGGCTCGTGGGAACGAAAGGGTGGGAAGAAGTTGTCTCCAACTATGTTCCCAAGTCTGTCTATAAAGCTTTTGTGAAGAAGAGCCGTTAGCGCGATTTCTTTCGGCGAAAGAGGTTGATCCACCACGCCAATCGAATCTTTCTCGGCTTGAGGCGTCCATAGAGAAGGTGCCACCAGAAAGCGACCGTCGTGATTCCCCCGAGGGCGAGAAGCGCAAGAATTGGCCAGACGGGAACTTTTTGAATCTCGAGCGGATATTGGGCGAGAACGATAAAGAATCCCACCGCGAATCCACCCGCCAGCATGCCGAGGAATACTTTACTTCCCAGGTCATTGAGGCTTTTGCTCAGCTTATCGAGTTCCCGGTTCTGGACATTCATCGTCAATCGTCCCGTTTCGAGATCGGTTACGATTTGTTGTAATTGCAGGGGCATGTCGTTGAGAGAACCGAGGAAACCGACGGCTTGTTTTAGCGCCGTTTTCGGATTATAGCGATCGAAGATCAGTTTTCGGGTGTAGGGGGTAACGGTGGCGACGATATCAAGATCGGGGTTCAATTCCCGGATCACTCCCTCGGTCGTCACCGCGGTCTTCGCCAAGAGGGCAAAGTTCGGCTGCAACCGAATACGGTGGCGAAGCGCGAGGTCGAGCATTTCCGTAACGAGATTTCCCGCATTCAGTTCTTTGATCTGTCCTCCGAGATAACGGGAGAGAAGGTCCTGTATTTCATCGCGGAACTCGGTCAGGCTGATTCGTCCCACCGGATTTCCAAGCCGGTATATGACCCTGGCAAGGCTGTCCGCATCTCGTATTGCGATCGCAAGGGAGAGTTGGACCAACTGTTCCTGCATCCCACGGGGAATGCGTCCCACCAGTCCGCAATCGAGCAGAGAAACTTTTCCCTCGGCGGTGACAAGGATGTTTCCCGGATGGGGGTCCCCATGGAAAAATCCATCCTGGTAGACCATCTGGAAATATCCGTCGAGAATGCTTCGTGCCGCTTTTTCCCGGATGTGGGGATCGTCCGGAAGATCGGAAGCTTCTTTTCCCTCAAGAAATTCCATGCAGAGGACGGTCCGGCTCGAAATTTCAGGGAAGATTTCGGCGAAGGAGAAGTTTCCCTCATCTTTGAAATTCCGTCCGAATTCCTGTGTGTTACGTGCTTCGTTGATGAAGTCGAGTTCCTGGAAAATCGCCTGTTCGAATTCCTGAATAATTTCGACGGGGCGATAGATTCCCCCTTCCTCAATGGTCGCTTCAAGGAGGCGAGCGACAAGGTAGAGAAGGTGAAGATCGGAACGGATCGTTTTCTCGATGCCGGGTCTCTGGACCTTTAGGATGATCGCCCGTCCGTCTTTGAGTGTAGCTCGATGTACCTGTGCGATCGACGCGCTCGCAAGAGGGGTTTCTTCTACGCTTTGAAAGATTTCATCGATCTGTTGATGCAGGGATTCCTCGAGAACTTTGGCAATGTCGTCAAAAGGAACCGGTGCGACATTGTTCTGAAGTGTTTTTAATTCGTTGATGTATGTGGAGGGGAGAAGATCAGGACGCGTTGAGAGAATTTGACCCAGTTTTACGAAGGTGGGTCCGAGATCTTCGAGGAGGAGTTTGAACCTTCGGGGCGCTCCTGCGAGTTCCTTGACTAATTCGGGATCAAGGGTTCCCTTCCCTCCGGTCAATTTTTCCGCAATCTGGTCGAATCCATGCTTTGCCAGAACGAGGGAAATATCCTTCAGTCGCCCGAGATCATTAATAGCCGTTTGCAACATTCTGCCCCCTTTCTAACGCCGTTTTTTCACCGTTTCAAGACAATTACGGAACTTCTGGCGTCTTCCCTGCGTCAAAGGGCCAGAGTAAGGAGATTTTGAAATGAATATAATATATACAGCGACCCTTTTTCTCCTCGGTCTGTTTCTCGTTCCGGGTACCGAGGATTCAAATTACGTCCAGGACCCGCAGGAGGCGGAACCGGTTGTTTGGGAGATTTCCCTGGAAATAGACCAGGTCAAAATAGATCGTATCATTCCGCCCTTCGGTCATTTCCAAATATGTGGGACCGTGCAGGTAAGGATGCACACCCTTTTGGAGGGAATGGAGTGGACCCCTCCCGCACCAGAAAAGAAGTACTGGGTATATACCGATTCAGGGGCGTACCTGTTCCATGATCTAGAAACGGCCCTCTCGTTTTCCAAGTCGGATGAAGTGGTGATGTCGGAGGACGGAACCGTTTATGGAGGTGAGCCGGAAATCGGGAACCTGAAGATTGTGGAGTGCATTGCAGAGAATTCTACGTTCGAATCAGATCGCCCGCTTATGTTGGTTCAGAAGAGCGTTCAGGAAGTGGTGTTGTGGTAACGTCGGATAAAAAAAACGCCCTTCCCCCGGAAAGAGGAAGGGCATTTTCGTAGTATCCCTGTTATTTGACCGCGGCCGGGTCGCAGCCGTACATCCCCTTTACCTTGCCGGAATTGGCGATCTTCAAGGCATCCTCAAGGGAAAGCCGGTGAAGCCAGATGTCCGACTTGATATTGAGGGTTCCTCCATCCTGGGGAAGCCCGAGCATCTGCTTGACCTTATTTTCCCACGTGTCCTTCGGCTGGATCGATTCTTCCGCCGCGTTTCGGTCAAAAACGACCCGGGTGGCGTACAGTTTCGACCAGGCAGGACTGACCGGGACGGTGATCATTTCGGTCACGTTGTCGGTGGTATCATCGCCCAGTTTTTCGGCATCATCCTCGATATCCTCCAACGCGATTGCGGCGTCGAATTCGAAGTAATCAGATGTCAGGTTTCCGCAGAAGAGGTTTTCAACGAGGGTCAGGTTCGTAAAATCCTTCCCGTTCAGATTGGCCACCCCTGCGAAATCGCTGAAAGCAAAAACATTGTTCTTTGCGACGACCGGAACCCCCGGTTCCACATACAGGCCACGTCCGCTCCAGGAAGACATGCCGTCATATTTCCAGGTGAAGAGGACGGTGTTGTTTTCCACGAAGAATTCGGGGCGGTCCTTGTCCGATCTCCATGCGGTCAGGCAGGAAATTCCGCACCCGGTGTTGTTGACCGCCAGGTTGTTCCGGATGTAAACCTTGTTCCCGGCCATCGCCTTTACGTTGAAGGCTCCCGACATCGTGTTCGGAGCGCAGTTCATCGCGATACAGTTCTGGATGGTGATCGTTGCGTATTTGGGCGGCATTTCAATCCAGAGGCCGGGGAAGTCGGGTGTCGCGTTTGCGCCGGTCTTGGGGGTGAACATCCTCTTGATTTTCAGGTCCCCTTCGCCGGTGTACTGGTTGCGGGCACCACTGTCGAAGATGATCCCGTCGACGAGGATCTCCCACTCTCCCTTGTCGCGGAATTTCTGACATTTGATGCGGAGTCGCGCCCGACTCTTGAAGTTCTTTCCCTTGTTGTCTCCGGAAAAGATCGTCCTATGAGCTCCCCAGGGATCCCGTTTGGTGAAATCATCGCTGTAGCCCCCGATAATTTTTACGGGAACAAGGATCTCATCCCACCCGCCTTTTTTCGAACCCAGGTAGATCCCTTCGGCGATGTGAACGGTATCTCCGGCCTCGATCTTCTTGACCAGGCCGCTGATGTCCTTTGCCGGTTTTTCTTTTGTCCCGGATTTCCCTTTTCCGCGTGCAGCGGAAACATACCAGTCCTTGCCCTGGGCAAAGGCCTGGGAGGGGGCCAGTAAGGCAAACACAAAGGATACGGCCAGAATCCCTCGCAGCAATTGATGGTTGAACATAACCAGTTCTCCTTTCGATAAAGCGTTCCGCTAGGTCTGCAGGTTCTCTTATTCTTGGGTCGGGTTGTTTTCTTGTTTCCAGCGTTCCAGAAGTCGGGTAGCGATCTCATATTCCCCGGCTGATTTGAGGAATTCGGGTGATTGTTTCCAGACGTCGTTCTCATTTCCTTCGCTCGCGAGGTACAATTCTGTAATTCTTTCTGCGATCGAAGCGGCCGGTCCCTCCTGGATGTCCAGGTTTCGTGATTGTTTCTCGATTGCGCTCCAGATCTCCTCCGAACCGGGAGGAGGTGCCGGGGTTCCGGATGGGAAATCATATTCGCAATCGGGGCACCATTTTGCTTCGTCGTAATACTCCGTGGCGCAGAGAGGACAATTCTTCATGGGCGCCAATGGTACCAAGATGAAGGGTGTCTTGACAGTTTTTCAGATGGCACTGATAATTTCCCCCCTATGGAAAAACAACCCATCGATTTGCTGGTTACAAATGCCTCCGAAGTTCTGACTCTTTCCGGTCCTTCCCGGCCGCGGACAGGCGAAGAGATGAGTGACCTGGGAATTGTCTCGCATGGCGCTGTCGCAATACGGAAGGGGAAGGTGGTCGAAGTGGGCCCTTCTTCCACCCTCTCCCGGAAATACCGTGCGAAAAAGAAGGTCTCCGCAAAGGGTCGGGTGGTCTCTCCAGGGCTTGTTGATTCTCACACCCATCTCACTTTTTCGGGTACGCGCGAAAATGAATTCGAAATGCGCCTGAAAGGGACCAGTTATATGGAGATCGCCCAGGCGGGAGGAGGAATCCTCTCTTCGGTCGATCATGTGCGGAAAGCCTCCCGTAGCCAGATTGTAGAAGAGTCTCGTGGGTGGGCCCGGCGCATGCTGGCCCATGGAACGACGACCGTGGAAGCGAAAAGCGGGTACGGCTTGACCGTGAAGGACGAAGTAAAACAACTGCAAGCGATACGGGAACTGAACCGGAAAGAGGTCCTCGATTTTGTGCCGACCTTTCTTGGGGCTCATTCTCTTCCCCGGGAGTACAAGGGGAAGCGAAAGGAGTTCCTCGATCTCGTCTGCAAAGAGATGATTCCGGCGGTCAAGGGGTTGGCCAAATTTTGCGACGTCTTCTGCGAAGTGGGTGTCTTTACCCGGGAAGAGTCCCGAAAAGTATTGGAGACGGGGCTTGACTATGGTCTCCTTCCCAAACTCCATGCAGAGGAATTCAAGTCGATCGGGGGTGCGGAGATGGGGGCGGAGTTGGGTGCGATCTCCGCCGATCACCTCGTGGCAATCTCGTCCCGGGGGATGCAGGCGATGAAGCGCAAGGGTACGATTGCGGTCGTTCTTCCTGCGACGACCTTCTTTCTTGGGGGAGCGCACTACGCCCCCACTCGCAGGATGATTGAGATCGGAGTTCCGGTCGCTCTTGCGACCGATTTCAATCCAGGATCTTCGATGACGTTGAATCTCCCCCTTGCGATGTCGATTGCTTGTACTCAGATGAAGCTTCTTCCGGCCGAAGTCTTCTGTGCCACGACGATCAATGCCGCCTTTGCCTGTGGGGTGGGGGAGGAGGTCGGATCCCTCGAACCGGGGAAGAAGGCCGACCTCGTTATCTGGGATGTCGATACCTATCGAAAGGTTCCGTACATTTTCGGGGTGAACCTGGTCCATTCGGTGGTGAAGGCGGGAAAAGTCGTCGCGTAGTCTATCCGTCGTTCCGATTTCCGAGAGATTTCCTCGTCTGGTTTCGAACCTGTTCCTTGAGTCGTTTTACCGATTCGAAATGAGCAAAGAGGCGGGAGGCGCTCGTGAGGATCATTCCGAGAAGGGCGGCCCCCATTCCAATGAGAGAAAGGGCGTGACCGGGTGCATTCGAATCCTGAAGGGTCTCGAAACTTCCGGTGAAGAAGAAGAGTCCCAGGCCGACGAGAAAAAGGGCCCATCCGAAGAAACGAAATGTTGTTGCCATATCTCTCTCTAACGAACCTGCGGCGAAAAGGTTCAGGATTGGTGTTTTTCTGCCACTTTAAGCCGTGCTTCTGCTCTCTCAAGAGATTCCCTGGCTCGGACCTTGTCGATCCCTTCTTCGGACCCTTGAAGACGCTTCTGGGCCCGATCTCGGGCTTCTTTGGCCCTGCTCTTGTCGATCTTGTCCGCTTTTTCGGAACTCTCAACGAGGAGAACGGTCTTTTCCGGAAGAACTTCCATGAATCCCCCGGTCGTGACGAAGAAATGTTCCCATCCTTCGCTCTTGACCTTAATTTCCCCCGGTCGCAAGGAAGAGAGGAAGGGTGAGTGTCCGGTAAGAATACCGATCATTCCCTCTGCCGCCGGAGCAACAACCGACTCTACTTCCTGTGAGAAGAGAAGCTTTTCAGGGCTTACGATTTCCAGAAGAAAGGTTTTCATCTTATCTTGTCATGCCCTTTGCTTTGTCGAGGACCTGGTCGATGCTGCCGACCATGTAGAATGCCTGCTCCGGAACGTCATCGTGCTTGCCTTCGATAATCTCCTTGAAGGAGCGGATGGTGTCCTTGAGCGAACAGAACTGGCCGGGCGTCCCGGTGAACTGTTCGGCTACGAAGAACGGCTGGGAGAGCATTCGTTGGATACGGCGTGCGCGTGCGACGACCTGCTTGTCTTCGTCAGAAAGCTCTTCCATACCAAGAATCGCGATGATGTCTTGCAGGTCCTGGTACCTCTGGAGAATCTGCTGGCATTCCCGGGCGATCTGATAATGTTCCTGACCAACGACCTGAGGCTCCAGGAGGCGTGAGGTCGAACGAAGAGGATCGACCGCGGGGTAGATGCCGAGTTCGGTCAGGCGCCTCTCGAGAACGATGGTCGCGTCGAGGTGGGCGAAGGTGGTTGCCGGCGCCGGGTCGGTGATGTCATCCGCGGGGACGTAGACCGCCTGTACCGAGGTGATCGAGCCCCGTTTTGTCGAAGAGATCCGTTCCTGAAGAGCCGCCATTTCGGAGGCGAGTGTCGGCTGATATCCAACCGCGCTCGGCATACGACCGAGAAGCGCACTTACCTCAGAACCGGCCTGCACAAACCGGAAAATGTTGTCGACGAAGAGAAGTACGTCTTGTCCTTCCTGGTCACGGAAGTATTCGGCGAAGGTAACTCCCGAGAGAGCGACTCGAAGACGCGAACCAGAGGGTTCGTTCATCTGACCGAAGACCATGCAGGTCTTGTCGAGTACGGACATCTCTTTTCCGGAGGCATCCTTGAATTTAGACTCCTGCATTTCGAGCCAGAGATCGTTTCCTTCCCGGGTTCTCTCTCCGACCCCTGCGAAAACGGATACACCACCCGCTTCCACAGCGATGTTTCGAATCAATTCCTGTACGAGAACAGTTTTTCCGACCCCGGCTCCTCCGAAGAGTCCGATTTTTCCGCCCTTCGGGAAGGGACAGAGAAGGTCGACGACCTTGAGGCCGGTCTCAAATACTTCCGGTTCCGCCACCTGTTCCGCCAAAGGAGGAGCGGCTCGGTGAATCGGGTAATAATCAGTCGCCTCTACTTTTCCGCCGGCATCGACCGGGTTCCCCAGAAGATCCATGACGCGTCCCAGGGTGGGTTGGCCGACCGGAATTTTGATCGGGCCTCCCGTATCCTCCACCGTCATTCCCCGAACGAGGCCTTCCGTTGGTCCCAGGGCAATGGAGCGAACCATGTTGTTCCCGAGGTGTTGGGCGACTTCGCAGACCAGATCTCCGTCACGACGTGGGTCGTGGATCTTCAGGGCGGAGTAGATCGGAGGAATTTCGCCTTCAAAAGAGGCGTCCACGACCGGTCCGATGATCTGTGAGATTTTCCCGTTGTTTTGCGTCATGGCTTTCGTTGTCCTTCTATCACTTTCGAAATCTTTTTATCCCTTGAGCGCTTCCGCTCCACCGACGATGTCGAGCAGTTCGCGGGTAATCCCCGCCTGGCGCGCCTTGTTGTATGTCAGGGTCAGGTCGTTTATTAATTCCGTGGCATTGTCTGTCGCATTTCTCATCGCGTTCATCCGGGCCGCGTGTTCGCTCGAAAAACTTTCGAGCAGAAGGCGATGGAAGGTCACTTCAATATAGCGAGGGATCAACTTCTCGAGAATGCCCGCCGGGTCCGGTTCAAATTCATAATGGTGATTGAGTCCCGCGGAAGCACCTTCTTCCTGCTCTTCCGCTTCAATCGGAAGGAACTGAACATGTCCGGGGGTGAATGTCAAAGCGTTTACATAGCGGGTGAAGAGGAGGTGAACCTGGTCCACCTCTTCTTTTAGGAACCAATCCGTAACGGTACGGGTAATTGATTTGATCGTGGAGAAAGGAACTGCGGTGGGAAGGTTTCCAAATCCTGGTACGGATTCGATATCGTCCCTCTTCTCAAAATATTCGATCGCTTTCTTTCCGATCGGCAGGACTTTTACCGGAGCCTTTTTTTCCTTCTGAAATCTTTCCAGATAACGGCTCATGTTGGTGTTGTAACTTCCACAGAGTCCCTTGTCGGCCATCATGACGACCAGACCGATTTTTTGAATTTGAGGGCGGGCCTCAAAAAGCGGGTAGTTCATGTCGGAGACCTGAGAAGAGAGTCCCTGTTGAAAGGCACGAATCTTATCCGAATAGGGGCGCAATTGAATAAGACGCTCCTGCACCTTTTTCAACTTTGCCGCGGAGACCATCTGCATCGCCCGGGTGATCTTTTTGATGTTCCCGACCGATTTGATCTTCCGCTTGATTTCACGAACAGAGAGAACCGCTCCCACTTAGTTATCTCCTCCCTGGAAGCCCGACTTGAATTCGGTGATGGCGGCCTGCAGTCTGGTTGCCGTTTCATCTTCGAACTTCTTTGATTGCCGGATGGCTTCCCCGACCGCAGGATGACGCTCTTTCATGAATGCGTTGAACGCGATCTCAAATTCCTTCAGTTTATCGGTTGGTACATCGTCCAGGTATCCGTTCGTTCCGGCATAGATGATCATGACCTGGGTTTCAAATGGCAGCGGGTTAAACTGCGGTTGCTTGAGGATCTCGACGAGCTTTTCTCCCCGGGTCAACTGGTCCCGGGTGGCCTGGTCAAGGTCACTTGCAAATTGAGCGAATGCGGCCAGTTCCCGGAACTGAGCCAGTTCCAGCTTCAGTTTTCCGGCGACTTTCTTCATCGCTTTCGTTTGAGCTGCGCCACCGACGCGGGAGACGCTGATTCCGACGTTAATGGCCGGGCGAACCCCTGCGTTGAAGAGGTCCGGCTCAAGGTAGATCTGACCATCCGTAATGGAAATAACGTTGGTCGGAATATAGGCCGAAACGTCTCCAAGCTGCGTTTCAATAACCGGAAGCGAGGTGATCGACCCTCCACCGAGGTCATCATTTACTTTTGAAGATCGTTCCAGAAGACGGGAGTGCAGGTTAAAGACATCTCCCGGATAGGCTTCACGACCGGGAGGGCGACGAAGCAGAAGTGAGATCTGTCGATACGCCCAGGCGTGTTTTGTGAGATCGTCATAAATGACCAGAGCATGTCCCCCTTTTTCCCGGAAGTATTCCGCCATCGCGGTTCCGGAGAAAGGGGCCAGGTATTGAAGCGCGGCTGGTTCGTCCGCCGTGGCGCTCACGATGGTTGTGTATTCGAGCGCTCCATTTTTGTCCAGAGTTTCGGCCACATTTGCGACGGTAGAGGCTTTCTGACCGATCGCAACATAGACGCATTGAACGTTTTTTCCCTTTTGATTGATGATGGCATCGATACAGACAGAGGTCTTTCCTGTCTGCCTGTCGCCGAGAATCAGCTCACGCTGTCCCCGACCGATCGGGATCATTGCGTCGATCGCCTTCCACCCCGTTTCCATCGGCTCGAATACCGGCTGTCTTTCGACAACGTTCATCGCACGATCTTCAACGGGACGGGCGGCCTTGGAAGGAATCGCCCCTTTCCCATCAAGCGGTTGCCCCAGTGCATTCACAATTCGGCCAAGGAGTTCCGGGCCGGCGGGGACTTCGGTAATTCGGCCTGTGCATTTGGCGATATCCCCTTCTTTAATTCCGCGGTCTTCGCCCAGGATAACGCAGCCGACAGAATCCTCTTCGAGGTTCAGCGCCATGCCGAACACTCCGCCAGGAAACTCAACTAACTCTCCGGCCATGACCTTGTCGAGGCCGAAGACGCGCGCAATGCCGTCACCGACCTGCAGGACAACGCCGACACTCTCCATTTTGAGGTCGGCCTCATAGGCCTGGATCTCTTTCTGAATGATGGTGCTGATTTCTTCGGGTCGGATTGCCGTCATTTGGTTTTCTCCGGTTGGACTATCTTCTTTTCAGTCGATTCAGTTTTTCTTCAAGTTCTTTCAGTCGATTTAATACGGTTCCATCAACGACCGAGTCGCCGATACGAATCGTGACCCCTCCGAGAAGGGTGGTATCTGTATCGTGGTCCATCACCACGCTTTTTCCTGTAATGGCTTCTAATCTTGTCTGAAGTTGTCCCTGCTCTTCTTTCGAGAGAGGGAGGAACGATTTTACCTGTACATGGACAACTCCTCGGGCGGAATCGGCGAGAGCATTATACGCTTCTGAAATTTCCGGGAGAATGTCGACTCGGTTCTTTTCCACGAGTAGATCAAGGAATTTGAGAAACGATTTCTTTCCGGTCGATTCGAAAGGTTTCCGGAGGAGATCTTTTCTCTTTTTCCGAGAGAGTTTCGGTTGGTGAAAAATCACGCGAAGAAGGGGGTTGTTTTCATATGCATCATGCAGGGCGCGAAGCATCTCTCCCGTTTCGTCGAGGCTTCCCTCTTTTTCTGAAACGGAGAGAAGGGCGGCTGCATATCTTTTCGCGAGGGTCTTTTCAATCATGATTGTACCCCCTCCAGATCGTTGAGGTACTTTTTCACAAGATTCGCTTGTACGTCCGGAGTCACCACTTTCGAGGCGACTTCTCTTGAAGCGCGTAGTGTTAAGTTTGTGATTTCGGTGCGCAGTTCGAGGATCGCTTTGTCCCGCTCGATGTCGACATCCCGGGAGGCTCGATCGAGAATCGATTTGGTCTGCTTCTTTGCATCCGTAAGCGCGTTTTCCTTCGCCTGGGCGCCTTCGTTCAGCGCCTTCATAATACGACGTTCCCCTTCCGCTTCTTTTTGATCCAGGTCCTGCTTTACCTCGGCAAGTTGCTTTGAGGAGTCGTTTTCTTCCTTGTCGAGTCGATCGAAGGTGTCAGCGAAACCTTTTTGTCGAACGTTCAGAATTCGTTTGATTACGGGTCCGACAAAATAGCCAAGGGTTCCAAACAGGAGGATGAAGCCGAAAGCCTGAACGATCGTTGTCTGCCACCATGGGACTGCTGCAAGAAGGGTTTCCATTCTACTTTTCCTCCCTTATTGCATCTTGTACCGCCGGTTCTACTTGAGCGGCTTCGAGCGGTATGTCGAGGATCCGTCCGCACGCTTCGGTCGTCAATTGCACGACCCGATTTTGGAGTTCCTCGGATGCATTCGCTCTCTCTTTTTGAATGGTGTCCCGGGCCTTTTCGAGTTGGTCATGTGCTTCCTGTTGCGCTTTGGCGACCATTTCGTGACCCGCGTCCAAGCCTTCCCTCAGAAGAGCCTGCATGCGCTTATAGGCTTCCTTCTCGACCTTTGCGATATGTCGTTCGTACTCTTTCGCAAGTTGCTCAATCTCTTCCCGCTCTTTACGGAGGTTCTCCTCACGATCCTGGATGTCTTTTTCCCGACGAACCAGGTGAGTAACGATCCTTCCGAACAGAACCCGGCTGAGAACGACAAAGGTCACTATGAAGATTAGGACCTGAGCGCCCCAGACCTTGAGATTAATGCCGAGGTCGTCGAGGATGCCGGCTGCAAGCCAAGACGTCATCATCATCCTTTCCAAGCTCTACTCCAAACGACTTGTCTGGAGCAGGGGTGCGGTACAGAACCGGTTATTAGAGTTTTCCGCCCCACATGAAGCAGATCAGCAGCATATAGATGACGAGGGTTTCGATCAGAGCGAGACCAATAATCATCATACCCTGGATACGGCCACCTGCTTCAGGCTGTCGGGAAACCGCTTCGGTAGCTCCTGCTACAGCGCGTCCCTGTCCGAGAGCTCCGCCGAAGGCTGCGATTCCGAGTCCGATCGCGAGGGCAGCGCCGAGAAAGTTTTGGGCGCCGGTTGCCGCTTCTGCAAGAGGCAGAAATGCCAAGAGTTCCGTGAACATTGAAAAAACCTCCCTATGAGAAATTAATGTCCGTGAGATTCATCACCATGTCCCTCTTCATGTTCATGTACCACTTTCTGGCCAATATAGAGCGAGGCCAGGCAGGTGAAGATGAACGCTTGGAGGAAGCTACCAAATATTGCAAAGGCCATCATCGGGATTTGAAGAGGAATCCAGAATCCTTGCCCCATATGGAGCAGGTTCTCGATTACCATATCTTCCCCGAAGATGTTTCCAAAAAGTCGAAGGGAGAGGGAGAGAGGTCGGGCAAATTCGCCGACGATCTCTACGACAATCATAAGAGGGGCGAGCCAGAGAATATCGCCCATAAAATGTTTCAGGTAAGGAATCAGTCCTGTATCCCGGACGGCGTAGAACTGGACCATGCCGAAAGTAACGACCCCAAGCGCCGCTGTCGTCGAAAGCGTCATTGTTGGAGATCGGAAGGCCGGGATCAATCCGATAATGTTCATGCAAAAGATGAAAAGGAAGACGGTGCCGAGGTAGGGGAGATATTTGTCCCCTTGTTCCCCGACAAATCCTCGAACCAGTCCTCGTAAAAGGCCTACGGCCCATTCGAGGGCGTTTTGAAGGCCGCTCGGAACATGGCTGTATTTTCGTGTTGCAATAGACGAGATGATGATCAGGAACGTAGCCGCCACCATGGAGAAGCAGATCGCTTCAAACCAGAACTGGCCGAGATGGCGATCCATCTGATCAAAACCGAACCATTGACCCCATTCGGTATCCTTCACTTTCTCCCACAAGGGGGTAAAGATCGACTTGGGAGGTTCTTCTCCCCCAGCCGCAAGAAGGAGTGCGTTCATCGAGCTTCCTCCGTAGGTGCGGAGACACGGGAGTAAAGGGCCATCGCGTATAAAGTTGTTGTCGCGGTGATTCCGAGAAAAACAGCGATGGGGTCTACGAGGCTGCTTCCGACAAAGATATAGAAGAGGCCTCCGTACAGGCCGAGCTTCGTCAAAAGAAGCATGGTTGCTAATGTCTTGTTTCTTTTCGTGATGGTAAACCAGATCCAGGAGAGGGGGGTAATGGCGCCGACGAGGCCGCCAAGAAAAACTCCGCCTCCAAATGCGGGTGAGAGGAAGATCGAGGCAAAGGTGACGGCCACAAGCAAAATGACTCCCGCAAGGAGTGATGTCCTGACTACAAGCGGTTTGTCGATCATTTTAGTGTTCGTTGTATCATCCGAATCAAGCCGGCAAATCCGGCACCAACTCCCAGGAGCACCCCGATGAGGATTCCCCATGGAGCGGTATCCAGGGATCGGTCAATCAGGGTTCCGAGAAAATATCCAAGAACAATGGACCCAACCAGGGTTGACCCGACGAAAAGAAGCCCAATCAGGGGACGCTGATTTTCGTCGTTTGCCGCCATGGCGCGTCCTCTTCGCTATGAGAGATAAGATCGGTCCCTCAATTTGCGGGTATTCTATCGAGCGTATGTGGTGTGTCAAGAATTAGCAGAAGAAGAATAGTCAATTTCATTTTTGTCTCCTTGGTTGATTTTTGAAATTCGTGTTATACTTCTGGAGGTTACTCGTCTCAGGTAGGAATAGCGCACATGGAGCCTCAATCGGATACGGATCTTATTGCGAAGTGTATTGCCGGGGAAGTAGAGGTCTATCAGGTATTGGTCGACCGATACAGCTCTCGGATCGTCAACGTCGCTTATATGATGATCGGGGATCGTCATGAAGCGGAAGATGTGGCTCAGGACGCTTTTATCCGGGCATATAAAGCCTTGCCGAAATTTCAGCATAAGGCAAAGTTTTCGAGCTGGCTCTACCAGATTGCCCTGAACCTCTGTAAGGATTTCCTGAAGTCGAAAGCTCGTTCCATCAAGAAGATGGATGATGAGAAGCTTCAGGCTCTCGAAAAGAGGATGGAAGGGTCGGTTTCTCAGGTGCTCCTGGCGGCGGAGCTTTCCGAGGGAATTCGGGATGTGATTTACGGTCTTCCCGAACTCTACCGCGAAGTCTTCGTGTTGAGGCATCTGCAGGGGGTCGATTACGACGATGTGGCCGAGATTACGAATGTTCCGGCGGATACAGTACGGGTTCGGGCGTACCGGGCGAGAGAGCTTCTTCGATCGTCCCTCGCCCCGATTGTCGATACGTATTGGAAAGAAATGGCCGCGAGAGAGAAGAGTGGCGCGAAGAGTGGATGAAGTAGGAGCCTGACCAGTGAGTGAGAGTGAAGAAAAAAAAGAGATCAATAAGGCTCTTGATGGCGAGATGTCGGAGCATGAAACGAAGCTCTTTCGACGGAAGCTGAAGGAAGATCCCAAGATGAACAACGAGTACCAACAGCTTCGTACCATAGAGGAAGAGTCGATCAAGGCGATCACCCCTATTGAGGTCTCCGAAGACTTCTCCACCCGGATCCTCGGCAAGATTAAAAAAGAGTCGAAAGACTCAAAAAAAGAGGAGTAACCCCCCCCTGTTAGGTTGTAATCCATTGGGGGTGAATGGGTTAAAATTTTACAAAAACGGCCAAAATCCCTGAAACAAACCGCCTCGCCAAGCGTCTAAGTAGTGTGATGAGAAGAAAATAGAAAATAGAAAGTTTCCCATAACCCCCAGTTCTCCCCAGACAGATGCCCGGGAAGTCGCATGACCGACCGGGCATTCCTATTTTTGCACCGGTAGCTTTGCGTAGAGAATCTCTTTGCGAAGTTTCTTGTCCTGGATATAGAGCCATCCCATTTTCCGGAGCCAGATCGTTGTTTCCATGATCCCTTCTCGAACATCGGCATATCGGTATCGAAATCCTGTCTCGAGGCTTTTTCGGTTTGAGAACCAGTAACTCGATCCAAGGTATTCGGCCGATTGGGGCTCGAACATGCGAAGTCGTCGAATCCCGAATTTCCGCTCGAGGAACATCCACCCCTTTACGAAGAGAAGGAATGTGATTCGGAGAAATCCACAAGGGATGAGGGGGATGTCGAGGAGTCGTCTTCCTGTAACCAGCGCCAGGAGGTGCATAAATTCATGTTGGGAGAGAATGCTTCCGTCGGTCACATTGTAGTCTTCTCCGATCGATTCCAAACGGTCTGAAATGTATAGGGCAAATTGGGCGAGATCCTCTACTTGTACGGAAGCGTTGAGATAATTTTTTCCATCCTTCACGATAAAGGGAACCCCTCCGTGTGCGATGAGGAGGATCAGTCCGCATTGACCGTAGGTGCTTCCGGGGCCGTAAATCGGGGCAGGACGGATGACCGTGAGGGGGAGGCCGTCCTCTCGATGTGCTTTCCAGAGAAGTTGTTCCTGTTCCCATTTTGAAACGGAATAGGCATTGACGAGGTGGGTTCCTGCCGGAGCCTTTGCTCCGAAGGGAGTGTTTTTCGGCGAAGGAGATTCTTCGTCAAACGGGGTGTTTACTTTTCCTCTACTCCGAGTGGAGTACGGTTTTCCGAAAACACCACAGGTGCTCCAATGAATAAACTGGGTCAGGTCCGCCTTTTTCGCATATTCGAGAAGGTTCTTCGTTCCTTCTACGTTAATTTTTCTTAGTCGGTCGAGCGGGGCGCTGTAATCGTATAGAGAGGCCGTATGGAAGAGATGGGTAATCTTGTTCTCGAAGAGTGGGGCGAGGCTTTCCGGTTCCAGCAGGTTTGCAGGGACCAATGTCAGATTCGGATGGTTGAGGTCGAGCCCAATCCTGGCGAGAACGGGAGTACGGGTGTGGTCTTCCAAAGCCTGAGGAAGGTCGGTCCCGATCACTTTCTCTCCCCGTCCGAGAAGTTCCCGGATGACGTGGGAGGCTGAAAAGCCGGTTGCGCCCGTGACGAGATTCAGGCGTTCCATATCCTTTTTATTCTCCTGCGATGATCGACCGGTATTTTTTGTACGCCGGTTTTTTCGATCCATCCGGTTTGACCAATCCGAAATACCCCTCGACGCTTTCGATCAGAGTGAAGGGGAATTGTACACCGGTATTCCCCGGTTGCTCTTCTCCTTCAAGACTATACCAGTAGAATCCATCCGCTCCTGCGGAGAGGGCGCTCTCTATGGCCTCTTCCATATACTCAGACTGCCTCTCTTCGTTGAATCCCTGAACCCCCGGTTGGGAGGGGTATCCCGTTTCGAGGATGACGACCCTTTTCCCGGGAGCGGCAAGCTTTGCAAGGTTGACCATGAATCCCACCGCTTCCCCGAGAACCGGCCATCCCATGAGGTAGTTTGGATAGACATCGAGGCCAACAATATCAATCCACGGGCCCCATTTCATCAGATCAAGGGGCCAGGCAGGGAGGGTCGTATGGAAATTGACGGCGACAAGAGCGGAGGGGTCGTTCTGTTTCACGCTCTTGTGCAGGGTCTTGAGAATGTCGGTACGAAAGTCAGGGTCTTTCCAGAGTTCACCCGATCTCCATCCCCAGGTTACGGTAAGCCCTGCGGCATTGAGTTCGTTCTCCAGCTGCCAATAGTCGACCCGGTCTCCATATCGCAGCGCCGCTGCCTGGGCGAAAAGAGAGAGATGGCCCAGAAAAGTGTCTCTCCCAAGATCCGGGGTGAAAGGCGTTCCATTCCAGAGTTTTGGGAGTCGTTTGGTGAATCCGCACGCAAGGACAATAAAGGGAGACAATCCCTGGTCGATGCAGTCGTCTATCTTCTGATCGAATCCGCTCCAGTTCTTGGTGGGATCGTTAAAGGCATATTCCGCCACCATCTCGGGGGTGATCTCTTCTACGAGAAGCGTTGGATCCGGAATCTCCTTCTCCACGATATTCCAGGGGATCGGGAAACGAACGTAATTGCAGCCGAGGTCGACCGCCATTTCCGTTGTTCTGGAATTTGGTTTCAACATGACTCCCCATTGGAAAGAAGTGTCGATGGTCTCGAGAATCTCTTCCGTTGAACCAAAGACGCTCGGGGTAGCCTCCGCCTCTTCCTGGCATCCGGAGAGCAGCGGAAGGATCCCCAGGAGTAGGAAGAAAAGTTGTAGAGTGCGATAGATCATTTCCGGTCTAGCGGGGGAAGATCTTCTTGTTGTTGATCTTCATGACGTCAGCAAAGTTGCCCTTGATCTTCATATCTCCGGAGAAGAAGGCCGCTTGTGGGTCGACCTTGCCGGCGGCCATGCCGAGCCAGGTTTCATCAGTGGTCATGACCGTCGCGGTCGCATGATCTGCGGTTCCTTCCGCCATGGTGCAGGCGTCATCTTCGATCTGGACATAGAAGTTTCCGCCCTTGTCGCCGGAGAATTCGAATTGAACGGTCGCTTCCCAGTCGCCCGCTTCGTCCGCCTTGAATCTTCCACAAAGGGCTTCGATCAGGTCCTTGCAGGTCTTTTCTTCGTCACTCATCAGGGGAACTCCTTTCGTATTGAGATTTAGTACGTACGCGGCAGTCCGAGAACATGCTCCGCGATATAGTTCAGAATCATTTCCTTGGTAATGGGGGCGGTTCGCAGAAGTCGGGCCGCTTCCCAGAAGTAGATGATGCCGTACTCTTCGGAGAATCCATATCCTCCGAGCGTTTCGATCGCCTGGTCACACGCCTTGATCGCCGCTTCCGCCGCAAGATATTTCGCCATGTTCGCCTGGGAGCCGATGACCCCGGGATGCTCATCCTGATCGAAAAGCCAGGCTGCTTTGTACGTCATGAGACGGGCCGCTTCCACCTGGGCTTTGATGTCCGCGAGGGGGTGTGAAATCCCCTGGTAGGATCCGATGGGGCGATCTTTGAAGACTTTTCGTTCCTTCGCGTAGTTTACCGCCTTCTCGATCAGGAAATCGGCCATGCCGAGTCCGGTTGCTGCGGCAAGAATTCTCTCCGGATTAAGGGAGTTAAAGAGGGCCATCGATCCCTGGTCGATCTGGCCGATCAGGTTTTCTTCCGGCACATGAACATCATCAAAGAAGAGGGTCCATTGGGTCATCCCTTCGATCCCGCGGGTCGGGATCGGTTGCATTTTGATTCCTTTCGCCTTCGTGTCGACAACGAAGAGGGTGAGCCCGTACGCTTTTGGCATTCCATCCTTTTGAACCTGGTCATAGGAGGTGGTTCGGCATACCAGGAGCATCTGGTCGGCCACATCCGCCCCGGTGATGAATACTTTTTGTCCATTTACTTTATAGCCGGAGCCATTTTTCGAGGCGATCGTGTTGATCCGGAATGTATTGGATCCCGCGTCCGGTTCGGTCAGCGCGAAAGCAAATTTTGATTTCCCCGAAGCGATTTCGGGAAGCCACTTCTTCTTCGCCTCTTCCGTTCCGTTTCGAAGGATACAGGCGGCATCCATGTTGGTGACCACAATGAGAGCGTTTCCAAACCCCTGCCTCCCGAGTTCTTCGACTCCCATGGTGAGGGCGAGGAGGCCCATGCCATTCCCACCGTACTCTTCCGGGACGAGGCAACCCATGAGCCCGATCTCGGAAAGGGCGTCCCAGAGTTCATGCGGAAACTTCTTCTCTTTAAGAATCTCCCGATGCATCTCCTCCCGGCGTGACTCGAATTTTTTGAGCATATCTTTGACACTGGAGCGGAGAAGTTGCTGCTCCTCCGAAGGGGCGAATCCCATTTTCATTGTTCACCTCATCATTTCTGCAAAACTGACTGAGAGTCATTATCGTGAGGTGGGAAGAGAAGTCAATAAAAACTTGTAAGTAAGTGCTTACATTATTACAATTTTTTCCAGATGAGAAATCGTGAAAAGACGATGGCGCAGATCCGGAAGACCGCTTTGGATCTTTTCTCCAAAAAGGGGTTTCACGGCGTTAAAACGAGCGATGTGGCGAAGAAGGCTCGTAGGAACGAGGCCCTTCTCTTCCGCTATTTTGGGGACAAGCGGGGTCTTCTGCAGGATGTGGTCAACGGATACCAACTTCCTCCGGATGATCCTCCGTTTGACGATCCGGATCAATATCCGGTCGATAAATTTTTCAAGGCGATTTCGGTCGGCTGGTTCCGGACGTATGTAGCGCGTCCTGAATATTTCCGTGTCGTTCGGTATTGTCTCCTGGAAGATCCGAAACTTCTAAAGGGCTACCTGAAACATTACCGCGAGAAGCGGATCATTCCGATTTTGACTTATATTTCCCAGCGACAGGAGGCGGGCGAGATCCGGGATGATGTTTCCCCCCTGACACTCATGATCGGTTTTGCCGGTGCGTTCACTTCGTGGGTAGAGTTGAAGATCTGGCTTCCGATTGCGGGCAACGATGGATGGGATCTCTTTCAGAAAGAGTGGCTCAAGGTTTATCTCGATTCGATTCGGGTCCCGGCCCGGGCGCACTAATTCAGGGGTGTTACAGCGCCTGGTAGAAGTCGAGAACGAGGTACCCCAAGAGAATCATCAGGATGACGAGCGCGGCGGTGCTGGTCACCATCGCCCGGGGCACGGTCATCTCCTTTTCTCCCCCTTTGATGCCGAAGAATTCCCGGGGAATCCACTCTTTACAGGTTTCCTGGAAGCTCGTGATCTGGTCAATAATGGGAAGATAGATCCCGTTCCAGAAGAGAGGTCCCAGTTTGCGGTAGACCCAATCGAAATCGATATTCGTTCCCGGAATTTCGTGCGGCTCGATATCTTTCAGCTTCAGAACGATGAACGCGAGGATCGCAAAGAAGAGAAGTTGCAGTTGCGTGATGATATGGGTCCCATCATAAGGATGGTAGTTGACTTCGAAAGGGAGCAGTCCGTAGAGCACGGAGGGGAAAGATCCGATTCCGACACAGAAGATCGCTGCGATCGCCATGGCGAAGAGCATATTGATCGGGGCCTCTTTGCATCGAAGACCCTTGTCCTCACCAAAGAATCCGTAGAAAGGAATCTTGATTCCTGCGTGGTGGAGAACCCCGGCGGAGGCAAACATCAGAATCATCCAGAGAACCTGATAATTTCCATCGGCCGCAGCGGTGAGGACCATCGATTTTGTAATGAAGGCAGAAAAGAGCGGGAAGGCGGAGATGCTTGCCGCTCCGATGAGACAGAAGAAGGTTGTGACCGGCATCGATTTATAGAGCGCTCCGAGATCGGAAGCATTGACATGACCGACGCGGAGCAAGATTGCTCCCATCGTCATTAAGAGGAGCCCCTTAAAGAGGATATCGGCGAAGGCGTGCGCGACCGCTCCATTTACGGCCAGGTCGGTTCCGATTCCGATTCCCACAACCATGAAGCCGATCTGGTTGATCATACTGTAGGCGAGGACGCGTCTGAGATCATTTTCGATGACGGCATAGAAGATCGGGAAGATCGTCATCACAGCGCCGATCCAGATCAACTCGTCGGTACCGGCAAAGCCCCGGGCCATCGCGTATATTCCGAGTTTGGTCGTAAAGGAACTGAGGAAGACCATTCCGGTAATGGTTCCTTCCGGATACGCATCGGTGAGCCAGGTATGCAGAAGTGGGAAGGCGCACTTGATTCCAAATCCGAAGAAGATGAGCCAGGTGCCCATGCTTCCGAGTTCCATCTTTCCGAAGTCGAGGGATCCTGTATCCCGGAAGTGGAGGAGAACCCCACCGAGAAGAATTACCCCCGAAGCGACCTGCATGATCAGGTAGCGCATCCCGGCGTGATAACTCTTCTCTGTTCTTCTTGCCCAGATCAGGAAGACCGAAGAGATCGCGGCTCCTTCCCAGTAAAGGAAAAGGGTGATGAGATCCCCTGCAAAGACCGCACCGAGGGCACTTCCTGCGTAGATGAGAACGGCAATATTCTGGACGGTATCTTTCAGATGGAAGGAGTACAGAACTCCGATAAAGGCGGCAATGCAGAAGATGTAGCCGAAGAGAAGGCTCATCTTGTCGACCTCTACCCAGGTGAGCGTGTATTCGAGAAGCGTAACGGTCTGGACATGATCCGCCGGCATCTGGATCAACTGGTAGAGGGAGGCGGCCGGAAGAAGGAGCATCCAGGTCGCCTGAACCTTTCCACGGAGGAAAGGGACGAGGAGCGCTCCCAGGATCAGGATCAGGCCGGGAGGGAGATTATCGATCATAATAATCTTCCTTCCGCATGACGAGTTTTCGAAGTCCGTGTGCCGCGATCACGATGAACGTGTACGCGGCAAATCCGTAGATGGCGTAGAATCCGTACCAACTCTCCCAGGAGATGGTTTCGATTTTATGGCGATGGAAGAAGAAGTCGATACAGAAGAGCCCGATACAGACGATCACCGTCGACACGATCAGTATCCATAGCCAGATCGGCTTCTTCTGTTCAGACTTCTTGTCCACGGTACGTCTCCCTACGATTGGGTTATGGGAAGCAACAGCTTGTAGACCTCGCCTGCAAAGAAAAAGAGGACGAGGCAACCGATCGCCGTCAGACAGATCGGAACGACACAGAAAGCGGGTGCTTCTTTAATTCCAGTTTTTGCATCGGACTCTTCCGGAAGAAAAAAGGCGCGAATCGCCACCGGAAGAAGATATCCAACATTCAAGAGGGAACTGATCATCAAGACCGCTACGAGCGCGACATGGTGCGCTTCGGCCGCCCCCAGAGCGAGATACCACTTGCTCCAGGTTCCTCCGAGAGGGGGGAGCCCGATGACACTGAGGGATCCAATCAGGAATGCGATCATCGTGATCGGCATGGTCCTTCCGATCCCCTTCATTTCACTGATCTTCGTTTTGTGCGAGGCGACCATAATGGCTCCGGCGCAAAAGAAGAGCGTAATTTTTCCGAAGGCGTGCATCGCAATATGCATTCCTCCCCCGATCACGCCCCAGGCATTGGCGAGCGCGGCCCCCAGAACAATGTAGGAGAGTTGGCTGATCGTCGAATAAGCGAGTCTTGCCTTCAGGTTATCTTTCGTGATGGCGACCAGGGAGGCGAAGAGGATGGTCGCGCCCGCCACGTACATAAGCCAGGTGCTCGCTCCGGTCGTATGAAGAAAGTCGATCCCGAAGATATAGACGACCACTTTGAGAATCGTGAAGACGCCCGCTTTCACGACCGCGACGGCATGCAGGAGGGCGCTCACAGGGGTCGGGGCCACCATCGCGGCAGGAAGCCATCGATGGAAAGGCATCAGCGCCGCTTTTCCGGTACCGAAGGCGTAAAGGGCAAGGAGGATCATGACCATCGTCGGGCTTGCTTTTCCTTCGAGGATCCCTCCTGTCGTGAAGTCGAGGGTTCCGGTAATATGCCAGGTCCAGATGATCGCCATGAGAAGGAATCCTACCGACGTGGAGAGGAGGATCCCGAGGTAGACTCTCCCCGCCTTTTTCGCCGCATCCGTTCCCGCATGGGTTACGAGAGGGAAGGTGGAGAGGGTGATCAGTTCATAGAAAATAAAGAGAGTCAGTACGTTACCGGCAAAGGCGACACCCATTACGCCGGATATCGCGATGGCGAAGCAGAGGAAGAATCGAGTC